>ERZ891134.256-NODE-256-length-45808-cov-14.235788_pt1 | contig 45808 bp, 44 predicted proteins | sample MGYA00520888_ERZ891134 | MGnify/ENA primary metagenome ERZ891134 (study PRJEB32303, sample SAMEA104408692) | aquatic metagenome | biome: Brackish water; feature: Coastal; material: water | place: Baltic Sea | collected 2014-10-23 | depth 10 m ... | reverse complement strand
TAAATACGGATAATAATAAATGCTAGGAATAAAAAATAATGTTATACAACATTGGAGTCCGATTTTGGAAGTATTAGAGAAGATAGAACAATATTGTAAGATAAATAAGTATAAAGAAATTTGCGAAATTGGTCCTGGTTATATTCCATTTCGTTTAGCAACTCAATTTATTGGGTATAATGAATCTATCCCTAATTATATTGATATTAATATTGATGATAATCCTTTACCTTTTAAGGATAAGGAAATGGATTTTATTTATTGTAGACATACAATGGAGGATATATTTAATCCAGTATTTGCGATAAAGGAAATGATTCGTTGTTGTAAATCGGGATATATAGAGACACCTTCTCCATTAATTGAAATAACTAAAGGAGTAGATGGAAATAGAAATGGAGATGAAATGAAATATGGAGGTTATATACATCATAATTCTATTATATGGTCTAATATTGAAAAATGTGAAATTTATATCTTACCAAAATTAAGTATTGTTATAGATCATTTTTTATATATTGATAATGAAACGAGAAATAAACATATAGAAAATCCATATTTATGGAATAATTACTTTATTTGGAAGGATAAAGAGCCAAAAGTGATATTATATAAAAATTTCAATAAAATGGATGATACACGATATGAAATGAATTATATTCATTTACTTTCAAGAGCTGTAAATGAAAGTATAGAAAATACAAAATATTTTATAGAATATATGAATACTATACGGTAAATTATCTAATAGTCATATGTAGTAATTTACTCTATTCATAGCGGGATTTTATTATAGTATTCGTCACATTGGCGAATACTATAATAAAATTTTTGGGTATTTTACTCATTTATACGTACATGACTTATAAATTATATTTCTTATTTTATACATAAATTTGTATAAAATACTGATGTAATAATGATAAAAAGGAATATATAAAAATACCCTCTTTACAAGACAGGGAAACCAAGAGCACCACCTGAGATACGGATAATGTTGTTGTTCACAGCGGTTGTCACGAACTCCCAGCTCTGAGGGAAGTCACCACCATTGGGGGTTCCGTTAATAGCAAGAATGCTGGGGAAACTACCAGTAGATGAAGTGATAGCATCACCAGAAGCTTCAGGAGCGATACTAACATTGGTAAGCTTACCGTAGTTAGTAGAACCTTCGGGATCGAGGCAGATGAAATCAAGAGAGTAAGAGTACATGTGGTAACCAGTCTCGAGAGGAATGACGGGAGCGTGGTACCAGGGGTTGACAAGAGAGAAGTAGTCAGATCCCATTTGTGACAGACGATTGGTGTTCTCGTAGATGAGAGAAGTCTGAAGGATTGGGTCAACCATAGCTGGAGCTGAATAGTTAACAAAAGCCCCATCAGGTACAGGAGTACCAGCAGTGTAGTTAGACCATTGGGAACGGACAGTAGTATTACGAGCACCGAAGAAGAATACCTTGATGGCATGTGAGAATCGGATGTCGTATCTGGGAGTAGGGTTGGTGTCAGGTGAGAAAGTCTGACGGGGGGCGGTTTGCACTTGCTCGATGAGGATATCACGAGGAGCACAGGCCATACGCTTACGTTCGTCGTTAGACACAATAGCGTAGTTAGCCCAGACTTGGACATTGGTAACCTGAGGGTTGGTTTCGGAAATATCAGCAGACGTGGCGGGACGAGAGGGATTGACTCCAGTTCCAACAAGAGAGAGATCATCAACGATCAACAGTTCAGTCCAGTTACGGAAAGAAAAGTTGATTCTCATGTCGTTATACGGAAGCGCGGCAGTGGGAAGAGCAACACCGCTATCCCTAGTGTAGAAGAAGGGAAGTGGCAAGTTGAGGGTGGCTTGTCGGATACGACCATCAGCATCTGTCGCAACAGAAACACCACTGGCGAAAGGTGCATGGGGTTCAGTGAGTTCAGCGAAGTTACCGATCATGTTGTTGTAACCAGTGCGCTTACCAGCGGGGACGGTGAATGCAGTCCAGAAATCGAGGTGGTAATTGTCGAATCGAGCAGCGACCAAATCGTTAAAAGTAATGCAAGCCTCGCGGATAATATTGTGCATAAAGTTACGAGTCCAGCGAATACGGAGATTGTTATTAGCAGCGAAAACAACCGGGTTGGGAGTGATCTGAGGAGTAGTGAGACGAAGCCACGTTGCCAACAGATAATCACCAGCACGGGAAATGCTAACAGACCATTCGGTGTCAAAAGCTGGGTTTCCGCTAGCACGGGAAAGAACCACAGGCACCTGGGTGAACCATGTGGACTTGCGTGTCTCACGGACGAAGTAAGCGGTAGCATCGGGACCACCATACATATATTTTTCAAGTTCATCGAAAGTCGCAAGATCGATAAATCCGGACGTTACGTTTGATGTACAAAGAGAAGCCATAGTTTTTTATAGAAGGCAAGATTAAAAAATTGCAAAAAAATTTTTATTGCTATGTTATAATTCGAACATACCAAAATTTCGAACATACTGCACACCTTATAAAACAATTTTTTATGATTTTATAACTAAAAAATTTCTTCTCCGATCTCGTGATTCTGATTCTGAGATAATACGAATCATTAATAATCTATAAAACCAAGTTTAGTCTTTTTTGAATAAACTATTATGTTTGCAGTCTTGGGTTCTATCTTTTGTGTTAGAAATATAGAATACCAAATGAATACTTAAAAGTTACACGTACATGAAATAGAAAAATAACAAGCAATGTCACAACTCGATATTTTAAGCATAGATGCTAATATTAGACAAGAGTTCGACGATGAATACAATAAACTCGATGAATACAACGAAAAACTTCTAGATCTGAAGAAAACCCACGAAAAAAATAATTTATCTATCAGAGCCAAAAAAAACTTAGAACAAAATATTGAACAACTGGAAAAACAAATAAACGATGTTTCATCAAAACAAAAACTACATTTCTATACAGCAGAGACTACACACTTACTTCAAAAATATAAGAAAATATTACAAACTCCTATTAAGATGAGTTTTATGGGAGGACGTGGGAAGAAAAATAAAGAAAAATTATCTGTAGTGTCCGATTATTTGGCCATTGCACAAAACTATACTTCCCTAGATGTAGAATTACCCACAAAAAGAAAGAAAATAGTTTGCAATAATTGTCCAAATAAAAAATCTTTCGACATTATTGATGATAGTATCTATATATGTTTACAATGTGGTGCTCAACAAGAAGTTCTCTTACACACATCATCATATAAGGACATTGACAGAATTAATATATCTGCCAAATACACATACGATCGTAAAGTTCATTTTCGTGATTGTATCAATCAATACCAGGGGAAACAAAATAGCACTATCGAACCAAAAGTTTATACAGACTTGGAAGATCAGTTTTACAGACACCACTTATTGGTTGGAGATAAGAACACTCCGAAAGAAATTAGATTTTCCAAGATTGAGAAGGATCATATACATCTTTTTCTCAAAGAACTGGAATACACTAAACACTACGAAAATGTTAATCTTATTCATTACCACATGACTGGTAAAAAACCCGATGATATTTCATACTTAGAAGATAAACTACTCGATGATTTTGACACCCTAACAGAACTCTACGACAGAAAATTCAAGAATAAACCAGGATTTAGCCGAAAAAATTTCATCAATACTCAGTATGTCTTGTATCAATTTTTACTTCGATATCGCCACCCGTGTAAAAAAGATGATTTTACAATACTGAAAACAGTTGATAGAAAGTCATTTCACGACGATGTAGCTAAAAAATGTTTTGAAGAACTTGGATGGAATCATCACCCATTGTTTTAATAAAAAATGAAAAGATAACAAGGTGAATATATAATAGAAATGATTCGCGGCGGAACAATTAAGTAACAAAGGAAAGAAATTTTTCCCAAATACGAAGATTTAATTATTTTATACTGTTTTATGTATAAAATAAAATTATTCCGAATTGTTTACAGGACTCGTTCCATGAACATCATATTCTGACACCAAATCATTCTCATCTTCATTTTCATCTTCATCTTCGCTACTGGAAGAGTCGTCTTCGATGGTGTAGTTTTTCTCTTTCTCTGTAAAAGTCGTTGGAATTTCTGCTCTACAAGTAGGACATTCGGACTTGTATTTGACCCATTCGTTGATGCACTGTGTATGCAAAATATGTTTGCATGTAAGTACTGTAATAGTTTCTTTCTCTTCAAAATCTGATCTGCAAATAGCACACACGTCTTTAATGTGTTCAGCGGTTGCTTCAATGCTTTCCAGACATAGTTTAACATCAGGTTTCTTTTCATGTGTTTTGTAATGATTGAGACTTTCTCTCATCGCAATTTCCATGACCCTTTCTTCCATGACCCGGTCTCTCATGGAAGACCCTCTATACATCATTCCTCCAAACAACCCTTCCATAACATTCAACATGCTCACGCTTGCCAAAGCACGGTCAATAGTTCTTGAAGGGGGTTCGTTTCCCGAAAACTGTACCGGTTCATGAAAAGGGTGTAAAAAAGAACTATCGAGCATAAACGATCTCCGTTGAGGATATGTTTCGGGGGCCATAACAATCATGTGAGAAAAATAGTCCTCGTCACCATGATTGTGTACATTGACCCGTATTCTTGAGTTATTGTTGTTCGATGCCATTTCTTTCTATTATAAGATATTATATATAAATATCAATTTATTTTTTACTGTAATTCTAACTAGTGATATTTAACAAAGACATTTCCGAACAATAACCATATCTAAATGAGTGTTTAGTACCATTTAACATAATATTCATATTTTCTTCCGTCACCGGAATAGTATCGTTCTCGATAAAATATCTAGACACATCATATTCTTTCATATAATACTCGAGTGACTCCGACCGATGTCCACTACATCTACAATGAGAAGATTAATTCCGCTACTTTAGTCAACCTACAAAACTGAACATGTAAGTTACCTTTACTCATATGTAGCTCCATGGGAGGAGGACCAGTTCTTTTAGACGTTTGATAGCGATATTTCTTGCTTCATTAATATCCCTATCTACTATTAAACCGTAACTAAAAACATCTCTAGAACCTACGTTATTTAGGATACCACAACGACCACAGGTTTTAGATGTATACTTTTCAGTACAGATATATTTTGTAGCAGATGCGAAATCTCTGAAATACACGCACAATTATTTTTTGTTACACTATCATTGCTAACAGCTATTGCTATTTTTACACGTTGCACGCCTATAGTATTTGATCCAAAGAAGTTGATATCACAGTTTCACTTGTATGTTGGGTAATACTAATTGTTATTCGTTATCTTGCTACCGGTAAAGATTCATCATAATCTTTCTTGGGTTTAGATAAATGTTTGCCAATCTTCAAAAATTATGGAAAGAACATGGTTTTGAAATAACTCTCGTCGTTTGCATTGTTTTTATACTAGTGTTTTCATTATTTCGCATCGGAAAGAAAGGTACATGGTCTTCCTCGTACATTTATGATTGGAAAAGACGGCCAAGTCGAAGAGGTCCTCCCAAAGAAAGCAAAGGAGAGGCAGAATGTAGACGAGTTCTACAAAAATACTTACGTAAACCATTTGCAAATTGCAGACCAGATTTTTTGCGTAACCCTGTAACAGGCAATAGATTCAATTTGGAACTGGATTGTTACGATGAGTCGTTAAAACTGGCAGTTGAATATAATGGTGCTCAACACTATAAGTACATTCCTTATTTCCATAAAAATAAGGAGGCTTTTCTTAATCAAAAATATAGAGATCAAATGAAACGTCATTTATGCAGAGAAAATAGGGTTAATCTGATAGAAATACCAAACACTGTCCCAGTGGAAAAGATAGAGTCTTATTTGGTCGACAAATTGAAATTAATCGGTTATATTCGATAATCAACAATATTCGCACGTTTTTCCATCGCATTTACAATTGTAACAAACATATTGGAAATCATCGTTTGCCGTTAAGTTAGTTTATCCCAGACACGAAGAGTTTTAATGGTAACCTGAGATATTTCTTTTGCTTTTTTAGTTTTAATGTACTCTTCCATCTTAATATAAGAAGTTTTGTTTATAAACGGTAATATATAAAGTTTTACCTTTGTAACATATACAAAGGTAAAACTTTCAACCTGTTGTACAGCTTTGTAGTCTAAATAATTTAGCAGCTATAGCCCTCGTCCCATAATATTTTTATTACATTTTTCACGCGTGTCTTTCTCTTCCTTTTTATCCAAACAACTTTGACAATAAAAGAAAGAACTGTCCTTATATTTTTCCAATGTATCTAAAGCTGCAGGATTGTATGCCCCACAACTCTCACAATATGGATAATGATATACAAACTTTTTCAAGTGGTCTGGTACTGGTAGACCGATGGCAGCTCCAGATATACCTCTCGTGCATGAGCCGCATGATTGGCTTAGCGGATTACATTCAAAGCCGCAAAAGCAACATGTACCGACGTCAAAAAATTCTGTTTTGTTTTCAGAGGCAGACATTTCTGAAAACAGATGAAATTAGAAATTTCTAATTTCATTTTCCAATTTCCAAACTCCATTCTCTTTCTACCTTGCGAGTATAATTATTGTTGCTATCAACGACACAAGAAATATACACAAACTTATGACTATTACACTAGGAGAACTTTGCTGAAAAAATTTTTTAATCTTCGATTCCTTTTGGTCTTCGTAATACTGCACTCTTTCCAGTAAATCCTGTGGAAGAGCCCTATCAGATTGGTAGATATTTTCATCCGTAATCAAAAGGCATTCTTCTAGGGACATTCCTCCTGGTGCAGGAACACAGCGATAGTCGGAATTTATAAAGGTAAATTTTGGTATACCATTTGTATCTTTGGGAAAATCAGATAGATTATGCAAATTAGCATCTCTCCCGGCAATATGATCATCTTTGTCAACTAAGACATACAGAGGTCCCAGACGATTTAAAGCCCACAATTCTTTGTTATCCCCGGGAGGGATTTTGCTAAAACTCGGATAAGAAGTTCCTAAAGGTGATATGTGTAAATATAACGGCACGGTTTCTGGTACTGGTTGAGTCCATGTTAACAAGCTGATATCCATATCCTCTGTGTCAAACGGATCATACGCGTATCGGAATTTTTTGGTGCTATATGGAGCTTTATTCATTATTTCTGTGTTGATTAATTTTAATCCGTTAGGTATCGGTCTAATCATAGAAGAAAGAGCGTAAAATTTTCCATAACACGTCCAAGGACCATATTCTTTTGGAACAGGCGCGCATTTTAGTTGTTCGGTACCGTCAAAATTTCTGCTTTTGTTTGGATAGGCGATGTACCCCCGGTATGTGTTTGTTTTTGGGTCATTGTAGTGATATATGCAAAATGGTAAAATTAGAAAAGGTGTTTTTTGTTCTGCACTCATTTATTATTGGTCTATTAAAAATATTGCCATAAAGTAAGAATGGATGAATATAAAAGATGGTATCGGCAAGTGAACGATCTATCATATCGAGCTATAAACACATTAAATAACATGAGTTTACCAGATAATGCAACAATTGTTTTCGACATCGATGACACTCTAATTCGTCCAGATGGCAATGTACTCTTTCCTATTCTTAATTTATACAACTATTCAAAAGAAATGGGTCTAGTCTTGATATTAATCACCAATCGATTGGGTGATGAATCAAGTATAAAATACACACAGAGACAACTGTCAAATTTAGGCATAACTGGATATCAATCTCTTTATTTCAGATCTCCTCTCAAGGAAGATAATCCATGGAGATATAAGGAGCAAGCTCGTAAAAGCGTTTTCGAGAGAGGATTAAATGTTGTCATGTCTATAGGAGATCAACCCTGGGATATAGGGAATTATGGTGGGGTAGGGGTGCAAGTACCGTTATATAACGTTTAAATGTTATATAAGTATATGTGCTTATTTTTCTATGTTTCGACGAGTACGTCTCTTTGCGCGTGCAAATCTGGGTAAATTACTCGTACGAAGAGCTTCTGGAATACCTTTTTTACGTTTTTGTTTAGAATCATTCTCATCATTTTCGGATTCTCCTTCATCTTCCTCATCTTCTGAAGATTCCGAAGATTCCTCTTCGGAAGATGATTGAGGGGTGTCTGTCAGATCCTCGTCATCTAGGTCTTCTCCGTCGATATAATCCTCGATCTGTCCGTAACCAAGTATGTCAAATACTTTAACCATCTTTTTCTCATTTTTATCTCTCTTTCGAAGATTTAATTCAATCCTGTCCAGAACTCCATCAAATTTTCGATGAAAAGAATGATGATTTAGCTCAAGCTTTGTCAGTTCTTTTGCTGTTTTTTCGCTGATAAAATGATCTAGATCTAAATCGAATGTGCTCAAGTCATCAAGGATGTACCAATCAACTGTTTCTAATTGTTTTTGGAGGTGATGCAAGTTTTCCTCATTACCCCTGTAGCGGATACAATAATACCAGCTTTCGCATTCTTCGCCACTAGTTTCCATTAATACTACATATTTTTCGTCTTTTTCAGTAGACTGTGTTTGTTTTTCTTGTGTGATACAATCTTTATGTACTGTGGTATCTTCATATGCTAATTTTTCTTCGGGTTTAGGAGTTGAGTCCAAATTTCGATCTTTATCTTGGTCAGACATTTTAAGTTAGAAAGCATGTTCTTTTAAATAAATATTGTATTTGAAAGAATTTTAGCCTGTATGAAAAATAATGTTATATTACACAATTAGAGTAATATAACGATAGTAAACTACTTATTCTTCTTCTTCCTCTTCCTCTTCATCCTCAAGCTCATCTTCCTCATCTTCATCCTCAAGCTCATCTTCATCATCTTCTTCATCCTCCTCTTCCTCATCCACAAGTTCATCTTCATCCTCCTCCTCTTCATCTTCTTCATCTTCTTCCTCTTCTTCCTCCTTCTTTTCAGCAACTTTCTTCGAGTTTTTGGATGACTCAAATCCTTCTGTTGGAAGACCTCTCAAGTTGCAAATAAACTCGATATCACTCAACATAAGTTTAACACGTCCAGCATGAATAGCAGCTGCATTTGCATCGCGAAGGACATCAACAACGTACTGTTCGATGTAATATTGGAGAATAATAAAGACGTTCTTGGAAATCTTCATACCTTCATTATTTATATTGACAGTCGCACGAACAAATCTCTCAAAAGGAAACTTGGCAAAAGACAAGCAGTTACTCATCTTTTGGAACTTTTTAATTTCGCGAAGTGCAACAGTTCCTGGACGGAAACGATGAGGCTTCTTAACTCCTGGGTTAGAAGGAGCAGTATTTCTCTTCTTTCGAATCTTCTTTGAAACAAGTACTGGATGAACATAGGGAACGACACCTCCACCCAAGAAAGAAATGTTCAACTTTTGGAAAAGATCTGACAATTCTTGGTCTCCCCCAATACTGAGCTGAAGATCCCTGATAGTGATTCTAATTCTCTTGTGACTATTGGCAGATTTATAAGCAAGCTCCAGAATTTCTGCAACCAGATACTCAAGGACAGCGGCAAGAAAAACAGGTGCTGAACTGGTTACCATAACACCAGACATACCAAAGTTGCGTAAAAATTTCTCAGCAATAGACGGAGGGAATATGATTCCAGCCTTGCCTTGACGGCTGCTACCCATTGAATATTCGACATTAAACTTTTCAACGGCCTTGACACCTTCTCTGATTGAGTTTTCTGCCAAATCTCCGGAAAAAAGAATACGGACAGCATTCGATACTTCCTTATCAGAAAGGGTTTTCTTCTTGGCAATTTCTGTTAGACGCACGACCATTGATGAAACAGTTCGAGCAACAATACACAGAGCGCTATTTAATTGTTGTTTGGAATTGGAAGTAATACCGTTCTTATCAGAAACTTGTTTAAGAACCTTTGAAATGTAAGTTTCGAAGAAACGAGACTTCTTCTTTTTGTTGACAGTTTTGTCAACAGGCTTTTCAGTCACGGAAACCTTTACCTTCGTTTTGGCAGATGCTTTTGACATTTTGTTTATTGAGCATCATCCAATCTTTTAAATCGAGAAATGCGGGATTTATATTTTTAAAGAAACTCGTAAACTATTATTTAAAAAGAAAAAAAATGTTCTCCCTCATTATAACATCATATATGACAGACATTGTCTTCATTAACAAACACTATCATCAAAACATATCTAAAAAGAAGAGAAATGAATAGAAAAAACTATGGAAGATATCACCAAGCCCAGTATCACTCGTCTAGCACGCCGTGCAGGAGTAAAGAGCGTATCGGATGACTGCTTTAACCCTATCAGACTACTTATCGCAAATCATCTCGACGAGCTCGTCAGAGCTGCCCTTGTTGTAAACTCAGAACATCAAACAAAGACTCTTATGTCTAATGATGTGTACGATTCGCTCGCACTTCTCGGTCGTAATGTAACTCAGTCCAGCGATTTGGGTGCATCAACTTGCTCCAAGTAAATAATTTCATTATATATGGTGTCTACACCATATATAATAAATTGGAGTGTGAAGAAGAACTAATATCGTCCGAAACATTATACCAAATACTTTCCATATAAACTAGTCAACGCTTGCCGTAGTCAGTCTCATGATTCTTTCAACACTGTAGGTAAATATACCTGAATATTCTTACTATACGTTATTGTCTTTTTAAAACTTTTTAAACATGCTTACGGGAATGCGGATACATTAACATCAGCCATACCTGCTCCTAGAGATGTCAAAAAGGTATTGGACATATCAACACCTCCAGAAATTTGTTTTGCTCCTCCAGAAGAAACAAACTGAAGTTCAGCAAGTGCATTGGCGGTACTATTGCAAACACCTCCCAAAACATTCATAGCGCCTTCATGTAGATCAATATTGGGGTTGACTGAAGGATTAAACCATCCAAAATTGTGTGGGGCAATACGAACATCACCGCGAATAGGATCGCCTTGAGATCGAAGTCTGCTCTTTTGGTTAGCATAAATGTATCGATCATAGACAATTGGCTGGGTGACATCGCCATCAGCGCCAATTGTAGTCATATCACCGACAGCAAGAGTGCTAACACCGGCAGGACCACCATGAGAATCATATACAGAATTCATAGCCTTAACGTAGTTAGAGTCATCTGACAAAGCTCCGGGTTCACTACCTGGTAATCCAAGAGGGACTCCACCCTTTCCGCATTTTGCGACACCACACCCACCTCCACAGCTACCACTAGAACAACCATAATCTTCTTGATAACCTTCTTTCACCATATTACCCATATCCAAAGGAGAACACGGGGATCCTTGGTGCTTGTAACTGGGCATATTATATCTGATATTGGCTCCGTAATCGACATTAGAGAATCTCGGGGATAATAATCCCTGGAAACTTGGACGAGAGACGAACTTTTCATTTCCCAGCATAGCTTGGTAATTATTTTGCAACGAATACGGATTGTGTCCTCCTTTAGGGTGTACCTCTCTCATTACTTTCACTGTACGTGGAGCACCTGAAGTGCCCCAGAAACCTTCGTTGATAGCAGGAGACATATTTGTTTTACAAATGGCAAATACTGCTACTATCAATCCAACGAGTGTGAAAAAGAATTTAGAATCTAACATTTATTTATACTCTAGAAATATAAATAAAAAAAATAAAAATTACGTCATTCTTTTTGCAATATAAAAAATAGATTTTAATAATCCTATTTTTCCGCTACGTTAGTCAACCTACAAAGCTGAACATGTAAGTTGCATTTAACCCGTGTGTAGCTCCTTGGGAGGAAGAGGATGACCTCTAGTCTATCTCTACATCCAACTCTACTCTCTCCGTCGCGTTCAAAAACTCTAAAATTTTATTGTAAACTAACACGTGTTCATCAGCTGATGAACAGTTCCATTTCTTTGATCTCTTTTTGGGTAATTTAGACTCCAGAGATTCCTTATCCTTCGTATAAATACCTCGAGAAGTTTCGTACAGTGTAATAGCATTAGCAATATTATTCTGCATATTTAGAGCATTTACCTCCAACAATCCTCGAAAATTTTTCAAATAATAATCCCGATGCTCATCAGACAACTTAAATTTTCCTTGATTCAATAATACACCAAGAATAACATTCTGATATTCGGACAAATCGACCATTTTACTTTCTTTCTTATACTTACCTAGAAGATTAAGTATCACACCTGGAACTAAAAAAGTATCTTCTTGATAAGGAGCATGTTCCAAGTTCTTAAACATATCGCCAAGATCATAAGACACGCTCTTCTCTTCGCTCTTCTCAAGCTGAGTTCTGTAATACTTTTCTACCTTTTTCATCGCTCTCTTGTATAGTTTCTCATATGGCTCTGTAACAACCTTACTTTTTTCAAGATAACGCATCATCAAAAGATAAACTGAAGATATGTTATCCTCCAATGTTTGCGCCGCATAATAATCAAAAAACAGATTAACAGATTCTGGAAACTGACAATCAAGAACCCTCTGAAAAACGTTAGCAAATGACTCCCTACGCTCAGAATCAGAAGAAGATAGTATATATTCAAAAACTTGACGAGGATTTCCCTTGTTAATTCGAAACATCGGGTAATCTATTTTTGTGTACGCATATTCATACCCAAAAGTATCATTAACATATCGAATAAAATCCATCGGCCTCATTCCTTCCAACTCATGTTTATCACTGGATATAAGCTCTGTGTACTTCTTTGCATTTGAGAAAAAGTACTTCATGTCGGACACGCCTTTTGCACCTGTTTTTCTAAAAGGTCGTCGTCTGTATCCAGTATTAGTCATAAAATTAGCTAACTTAATCGCATCATTAATATCTTTGGGAGAAAGATCATAGTCGATAATACTGCCAATCGAAGTGATTAAGATAGAAATAATATCTTGGATAGTACTCGTCTTGTACATATTAATAAATCCGTGATGCTGATTCTCATAAATGACATGGGATTTCCCATAATCAATAATAACAGGAATCAACTTTGTATTGATCCTATAAATATTCTCCGAGTCGATCACATAATCAAATACCACAGGAGTAGGTAGCTCCTGTATCATAACATTCCAGGGCGTTAGATCATAGTGAACAAAACCACACCGCCGTTGCGCAACCTCCAACGCGAACGCCAGCTGTACAAGGATAAAAATAAAATCCTTCATGTTGAACTTATCACTCTCTATCCACTTGGTAAAGGTAATTCCATGAATCTTCTCCATAATCACTGTTGCTTTTGTCGGTTCATCGTACTTCCCGAAAACATAGGCAAAATTAGGGATATATTTGACAACATTGTTAATCACCTTCGTGCCTATGTACGTCTCGTGTATATTTTCCATCTCCTTCGCCGGATCAGTCGTTGCCTTAACCACAAAAGAAAATCCAGCCAACTTATACTCATGTACAATAACTGTTTTAGCCTTGTTCGCAAAAATTACCTCACCTCTGGTAGCAACAGTGGGAAAATTAGATGTTGCGTTGACTAGATTGATAATCCATTCCAACCCTTTTAGTACTCCATAAGACCGTGCCTGTCTTGGTACTGACCCGATATTAGCAACCGTTTTTTCCGTAGGTGGATAATAGGTATCCAAAACTTTTTCTAGTCTTATCTGTCTATACAACAGAGATTCGTCATTGTAGAGGTAAAGACCGGTCTCATTTTTCAGATCAACAATCAATTTCTGCATGTAATCCAACACCCCATCTTTCTGCAAATACTTTAGATAAAACTTCTTCGCTGTCTTGGCAATTTTCTTACATGCTTTATCATTCGCCCTGCACCATTTAATCTTCTCCACTAAATCGGACAAATCCGCTTTAACCGGCACATAATGCACCATTGGCTTGAGCATACTTCTAAACCAAATCCTATAAGGGGAATCTGCAAGAAGTATGGTCGACCCCATACTCATTTCCAAAGATAAACGAAACGCTGAAACATGACCATCAACGTGAATAATATACTTGTACCCAGATTGCTCATAAGGTGTGACAAAAGAAGCCAAATCAATACCCTTACTGTTCATATCAGGAACATCAATTGTCTGTAAGTACCGCTCTCCCTTGAGTTTACGCGGTCTCAACTGCCACTTCGATATTCCAGCATTAAGCAACGGACCATCCTTATCTGGAGGAGTGGTTGCTGATATGTAAGCCAGCTTTAAACGCGTATTGGTCTCCACTGTAACACCGCAACCAGTACTCGCACCCCTAAAGATCGCAGTTGGCTTTTTGTCTTTCCATTTAATATTAAACTCGTCTGGAGTTGGATAAGTTTTGCATCCTCTGTCGTAATATTTACTCTCATAGCTAGACACGCGCCCCCAATCATCTCCCGTAGGGATTGGAATATCTGCAAACTCGTCAGATGTTACCATAGACAATATCGGTGCATATTTTTCGTATTCGTGGGAAACTAGAGGGTGATCATCACCGAACAAGTGTTCGTATGCTTCTGTGCCATTTTTGCGTATGACAGGAAAATCCCTTCTGTTGATGAAAAACTCAATATCTGGCACCTTACGAGACGCACATAGCGTCTTGAGCATATCACTCATAATGGGGACATTGGTATCCCCTTCGTTGATAGGATATTCATACCTCACCAAACAGTTGTTAGCGTACCAATTGATCGGAAACTTGTTGACACTAACCTTAAAACTTTTTTTACTCATCTGGTTAATGTATTTAGCAAAGTTATACATATTTCCAAACTTGGGATCAATTTTTATCCTATCACCCCATTCGTTAACAAAATTAGCGTTACTAAAGGGAAGAAAAACCTTGAGATCGTTATTCTTGATTTTCACGAAAATTCCCTTCTTAAACTTGTTAAACATGTACCTAAAGGTGTTGTTGACAGCAGTTGCATGAAGATTTTGATATTTGACCCAGCTTATTCTTGACGCAAAATCAACATCAACAAATTTATTATCAGTCAGTTTTATTCTTGGGATGCATACCTGACCATTGGTAGCATCGCGATATTCTTGAAACTGATCTTCGTCCCCCGCGGTGAAATGCGTTTGGTAAAAACCCTTTTTACCGTATCTGGGATTAGATACGACATTGGAGCGTCTTTTTTTGCATTCATCGAGAGAACTATAATAATCTGGGAGTTTTTGAAAATGTTCAGTTGTAGTCATCTCACTTTATAATAACCATACTTATTATAAATCAATTTTTATTTTACCATCTTCTCTTATTTACTCAACAACACTTCCGGAACATACATGTTTGACAAAATCGTGATAAAACTCTGTTTTTATGCCAGATGAAGCATTCTTGACATCTGCATTGGTGTTAAAAAGCTTTGCAACTTCTTCAAACATAGCAGAATCCATATCAGGAGTATTTTGACTATATATTAACTCGTTACTTTTCGCTTTTATACTCTCAAAAAACATTGGGGCAAGTTTAGCCATCTCTGGATCTGTAACTAAATTACCATCCCTATTCTTAAACTTTATCTTTCTCCTCGCGTAATCTACACATACAACCCTATCTTTCAACGGATATTCCAAAGCATATTCTGCATATCCCGAAGCCCCCTTTTGCACATGCTCTATAGTCAACTGTGGTGTATACTCTATCAATTGATCCGCTGTAATAGGCTGCATATTCTGTATAAAATTGTTTATCTGGGTTTTATTTGTTGTTGTTGTAGGTCTCTTAACTGCTTGTAGAGCAATGTTTTCTAACTTGTCTTGGAGCTTTGATATCTGAGACTTGAGACCGGCTATTTGATCTATATAACGCTTTTCAACATCTTTTTCTATTTTTTCTTTCAGTATAGAATGTATATGCATGCATTTTACCTTGTGTTTTTCCGACCCATACTTTGAAGAAAATTTTTTATCACAAAACTCGCAATAATATACAATAGGCTTTTTACTTCTTTTCTCCAAGCAATACTTAGCATTTCTTATATGATTATTTAGACTTGATTTAGTCTTGAAAGTATTATAACAATAAGAGCATTCCATTTATAGTACGCAACAACCCTTTTAAATATTCGTTTCAACATAATGTTGAAATGTGTTGAAATGTGTTGAAATGTGTTGAAATTTGTTGCGTCAGTTACAGGTCAAACGCCTTGATTTTTTCGTTTTTTGACCTCTACACAATTTTTGTGTGTGCAATAGATTTTATATAGCCCCAAAATCCAAAGTCGGAAATACATTTCCGGATCCGGAAAATACTTTTTTTAAAAAATAATACTTTGGAAAAGTATTATTTTTTAAAAAATCTGTAGATTTCTTTACAACATTAGAAAAAAATTGATCATCTCCTTTTTCCAAAAGTACGATTCTCTTTTTATACTTCTTGAATTTCAGTTTCCGTTAAAATTCTATATAATCCTTCTAGACGGGTTTCTTTTTTTCTTTTTACATCTCCTTTTGATTTCTGCTCGAGAATAACTTCTAGCTGTTTTAGGGCTTTTAGATGTAATTTTATACCTAGGTCGACAATAAGGATATGATCTCGGTGATTTACGAGCGCTTTTGCGACCGCAAGAAACTATTTTAGGTAATTTACATACATCAATCCATTCTTCTGCAAACCACCTAGATAATCCTGATTTTTTCCTACTTCTTTTCCGAGACTTTCTCATTGATTTTTTCCTACTTCTTTTCCGAGACTTTCTCATTGATTTTTTCCTACTTCTTTTCCGAGACTTTCTCATTGATTTTTTCCTACCCTTGTGTTTGGTTGAAGAAACTCTATATTTCCCTCCTCTTTGTTTGTATGTTTTAACAAGCCACCCACTTGCATACGCACTGGGCCATACTTTAAATCTTTGTTTGGCTTCTCTTTTTACCCTATCATATAATACCTGGTTAGTTGGTATATTTGACATTTATTTAGAGTAATTATATTATTTTGCCAACAAAATCTTCGGATATTCTCGGTAAAAGTTCGATAATTTTTTCCCCAATCTCCATATTTTTCCAAATCTTTATAGACAGAAGGTTGCAGTTGATCATTTTCCTGGTTTTTTGTCCACACTTTTTGAATAGAAAACAAAGATATTCATTTATTTATGTATTTTTATAAGAAATACATAAAATCAACTCGGATAGTTCAAACATGAGATATCTCCTTAATATTCTCCTTTCTTCTTATACTTCTTAAACTTTAGTTTCCGTTGTTCTGTAGGAGTACCGCGACGGGCTTCCATAACTTCTTCTAAGACTTTTTCTGGATCCTCAACACCGTATTGTTCCAGAACATTGATGGAGTCTGCCTTCTGGTCAGACTTTTTCTTTGGATTACGCTTTGGTTTAGTCTCGCGGATGATGGCCATGCCTTTGTATTTGAGACCTGGTTGATCTTTAGCGTCTAGGTACGCGTCTATTTCTTCTTCGATTTGTTTGGCTCTCTTACGCAATGCAGACCCTTTTTTACGCATAGATGCAAGCTCATTCTGTATAGATTTAAGTTCATCAACTTGTCCTTGTATTGACATTTTATTGTCAGCCTAAGACATCTTTAAATCACGGAAAGAATTTATTATCTCCATAATAAATAAAATGAGTCACAAAACATATTCTATCAGAAGGTGGGATGCAGTTTTATTTGGAAACAGTGAATACCCTATTCCCATAATATATGTCGAACCGGAACCTAGTCTATTAGAATTTGCTAAAGAGAATAACGATGCTCTTCTTGTATCGATAAAATCTACTAATAGCATTTATGATGGCAAGCAGATATCTGGGATTTTTGCTTCTAGTGCCGAGATACCTAATTGTCGGGAAGTTTTCTTCAACAAGACAAAATTATATGTTATTGTTTTACAGGCAGAATGGCATGGTTATCCTGGTTGTTTGGGAGAATGCGATATATACGGACTAAAAGGTGGAATTCCCGCCAAAGAAATTAACAATATACCGTTGCAGAAACCAGTACCGACGATTGACACTTATACAGACACCGACAATGGAAGTGGCTGTGGTTTGCAAAGTGCTCCTTTGGTGGCAGTTTCTGTTGGTATTTTCATTATTTTGATCGCGGTCTTATTTCTGATGAAAAAATAAAGTATTTGAACATATAAAGATGAGAATACAGTCCATATTTTTGTTAATCATTTCTGTCACTCTTGTCGTGATGTCTGCATGGAACTTGAGCATATTAAATAGGCTACACAGTGCATCCTCACAGTATAAAACAGATGATGTGTTTAACAGTGCATGCCACGTGTCTAAGCGCTATGTTAAGTCTGCTCGTACAATGTCTGCAATAGTTTTAATCACTTCCATTGTTTTTATGGTAGGAAGTAGTGTATCTATTTACTTGACGTACAATTCGCCTAATTAATTTTATCATATCTAAAATGATAAAATTACGCCATATATTTGTTCGCCTTTTCTTTCTTTTTCCTCCGTTTGTAAGAAACCTTTGTCCAATCTGACTTCGGAAATTTTTTCTTGAGTAATTTCCAAAATACAATTTTGGCATAATGGTTTAATACTATATTTCCATCCAGAATAGCATTCTCAAGACACGAAATCTTAATCCATGTGATACCATTGGCATCATTGTCTTCCATACCATCTTGAACTTGTATATCACAAGCGTCCATCTCAAGATAGTAGTAAATAGCCCGATTTCTGATTTTAGCAGCCCTTGTAAAATTGTTATCGGAAATAGTTAACCCAGTTTCTTCTTTTACTTCGCGAACAGCACAATGTCTATCCTGTTCTCCAAAATTTAGAGACCCTTTGGGAGGACCCCATAAATGTCCTCTAGATTGAACTAACAGTACCTTTTCTTTTTTCGGATCGTATATGAATACGCCCGCTTTACGATAATTTCGATTGAAAAATCGTTTTCTAGTGTTATATGTCTTTATCTTGACTTGACAGCAACCCTCTCTGCAGTAATACGTTTGCATTCTTTTCTATTTATACAATTATTCTTCTTAAATAATCTAAATCTGTAGATGATGTACTTTAAGAGGTTCAATTCTTCCTAAACGATTAGCCCGACCGATAATCTGGTTGAGAGTTGAATCACACATTTTGTGGTAAACAATGATACCGGCGGTTTCCTGGAGGTTAATACCGGTACCGTTAAACTTAGAGTTTAAAAATATAACTCTGATTTGACCGCTCTTATATTTGTCTATATTTCTTTTCCTTGTATTTACATCTCCTTTAACTTCTATAAAATCTATGCCATTGTTTGTCAGAACATTACGGATAGGGGTAAATGTTTGATCCCATGCTGAGAATAAGATGAACTGCTTGCCGGGGTTTGTTCGCAAAATATGTATAATTGTGTCGATTTTTGTTAATGGTCTTTTTTCTTCTTGTATCGGGGCCTTATTTTCTGTTTTTTCTCCAATGTATATGAGGTTGGTCTTGTCGACATTTTTTCGACACAGAGGACAAGAATTTTTATTTTTAAGCCATGTTAATAAACATTTTCCACAAAATATATTTTGACAACCAGGTTCCATGACAGGATCGATAATCTTCTCCAGGCATATATTGCAACTACCAGTAAGTATTTCTTTGTATCGTTGACTGAGTTCTTCTATTTGTGTCCGTAAACGTTGAACTTTTTCTTCTAATTTTTCGACTTGTTGTTTTTTGTTACGTATGGACAATATTCGAATACGAGACATTAATTCTTCTACCTCATCCTCTTTCTTCTGTTGAATCAATTCGACTATATTCTGAGTTTCTCCTCCACCAAGAGCTTTGATAGCCCCGCCTATATTACCAGCAGATATCATTTCGGTTACTCGACTGGTAACAAATCCTCTAACTGCTTTGTACATGGGGTTGTAGCATTTATGGTAGTAATGTTCTGTTGGAGGCATTGAGAATGAGAATTTGATAAAGTCGTCATCGTTTTTGACTATCAAGTAATTATAATATTCGGACAATGTTTGCCATCCAACAGATCCGACTATATCAACCATAAAACTACTACGGCATTTGCGATGTCTGGCTACGATTGCATCTGGAGTTGCAGTTACCAGCCAAATAAACCCAGCAACAATTTTTCTCATAATAGGAACTTTCATATGTCCCGGTTCATCAAAAATAAAGCGTTTCCAAGCAACTTTCGAATATTTAGAGACAAGTCTGTTGTACATAGTGGGTGTGACAAGAATAACATCATAATTTTCTATCATTGTAGTTTCTATGGATTTTCGTGACGTGAGCATTTTTACCGCTAGTGGGGTTTTTATTATCTCCTCGTACCATTGGTGTATGATCGATTGGGGTGCCAAAACTAGCGTTGTGTCTATTTTTTCATATGTCATTGTGGTTGTCTTTTTTATACGACCACCAACCAGAGATACTGTGTTAGTAAAATTATGCATAGTATTTGTATCCCATGTCATTTTATCTCTAAATATCAGCGCAGCCATGCTTAATGTGTTATGAGTAACCGTGAAATCTCCTAGTAAATATCGATGATTTCCGTCCAACTTAAATCCATAATAATTATCGTAATTCAAAGGCTCGATTGATATTTTTGTGCATAGTTGGTTTTTATTAGACATAGTTTTTGCCATTTTTCTCAATAATAAAACCGGGATTTCACATATATCTCTGCCAGATATGGTGATTCTGTTGTATATCTTTTCTTTTTTAATGTTGCATTGAAATCCGAGAGATCCACATAAAAATTTGATATCATGTGCCAGAATATTATTTTTTTGAATTATTTCATATACTCCCTGTTGATAATGACCATTGATATCTATTAACCCAGCAAGAACCTTTAGTCTATTTTCTCGTGTATTTATTTTATAGATGTGAGGAATATGCTTATTATTTAATAAATTATATTTTCGCAATACATTCACTATTCCATTAGATTTCTTTTTACCTTTATTTATTTTTGGACTGATATAATGAGTTATTTTAGATTTTGTATGTATATTATAATCTGTGAACGTTTCTTTTATGTATGACAATATTTCGTTATCTGCAGTTGTTATTTCAGGTAATCGAGATGTTCCGTCTCCCAGCCATAAACCAATAAAATAAGGGTCTAAGTCAGATGGTGATAGTAAATTTTGCCAGCAGTTTACACTGCTTTTATATCCTTTCAGTTGATGTTGCATTGTTTTCGATAATTTAATATAATCTTTAAGACATATGTCTATTCTTGTTTCGATTTTACCAAGGGAATTTAAAAAATTATTTGCAGCAGAAAGCGCCACATCCTTGTTGTTACCATATTTTTTAAAATTAAATGTTTTTGACCTAAACATAATTTTTTCATTATCAAAATAAAGTGCTTGTATTCTTTCCTTATGTTTTGCTATTCTTTTGGGACATGTCATTATCAATGATAATATATGAGATTCATTAACCACATAATCATCTCCAATATTTTGTTTAATTTTATACATCATTTCTCTACCACGTGCTAGCGAAATGACCTTACGGGGGGATGAATCATCCCCCATGAGCAAATCCCCTGCTCTAATATTTTGAACCATTTTAATAGTTCCATCATACATAATTATGGGAGTATTAACTCCATGGCATTTACCATAACCAGTTTTATCGGCGTTTATGCCAATGGTTGTTTCTATATGCATCTCACCATCAGTTACAAATTTGTCTGTTTCTCTTTTTTCCATTTCGTATACACTTGCTAATTGATGACGGTAAAGATTTACTTTTAGTTCTTTCGGCTGTGCAATAACCGGGATATGTTCGAAATTATTTTCCATTTATTACTAGTCTCATATGTTTTAAACTATTGATTATTTTTGAATCACCGTCAAAAGTATCAGATAAATCACTCCGTTAGCCATTTGTTTGTCAGTATATTTCTTATGATTTTTCGCCTTTTATCAGATAGTCGGGATATCAAGTGTTTGACAAAAATATTCCATTTATTACCAATCATGATAATAAATTTTAATCGATGCTGTCTAATAATGAATGACACCATCTATAAGTCCGGTAGATCAATATGTTATTCTGTAGGTATATTTTATAATGTTCAGATGTCAGAAAAGAGTTCAAAAAATCTTTGTATACTTTTTCAGACTTTATTTCTCTGATGGTGTATAAAAACTGTAGATATGGTAACATCTCGTGAAAAAATGTTATATTATTGAAATATCTATTAATCAATTTCAGGACAGTCTTTTTATTGGTTTTAAGTTTTTTAGAGTTTATTTTTATATTTAAAAGTCTACTAGAATCATCTTTAATCCTTAAAATGTTAGGTATTTTGATTTTGGAATATCCAGATAACATTTCCCGATCGTGTTCTATCATGGCTTTACGATTCTTTCTAATCGTATCTCTTATTTTTCCTGCGTGAATCTGGAGCTTTTTCGAAGAGAGTTGTTTATTATAACCCTTTAGGACAAAATAAGAATATTTACCCATGATATAACTAGTATTTTCCATGATACATGAGTCGATAAGTTTAACAGCATCTTCTCTGCCTTTTTCCTGGTGTTGAAAGATGTTGTCGTATGTTTGGATAGTGGTTGAAAATGACAGAGGCACGAATAAATTTCTCTCTTTCTTAATTATATATTTTGATGCGATTTCCTTGTATTCTGGTTTTGAGAGGATCCAATTCAGGAATATTAGCGGTGTTTGGGTAGTAACACGTGAATAACTTCCCTTTTTGGCATATTCATCGATGGCTTTATCTAGCGCGTTTTCACCTCCTATTAATATTTTATATGGGTCGTCTTGAGAGTAGAATAATAGTAAATTTGAGATTTGGCGTTGGAGATTCCCTTTTGAGTATACACAGCTATATAACAAAAATTTGAACATATCAACTCCTTGTAGCATATAATGTGTCATTCCATGTTGGGGGAATGTATACGAACCAACAACAGTTTCTCCATTTTTTACTGTTGACAAACCAAAATCTATGATCACGGGTAGATATTTTTTAGCAGTAATTTCATACACATGATTATCCATGGGCACGGTATATTTACATTCTTTGGAAATAGTACGACACATGAGATTGTCCGTATGAAAATCGAAATGACAGAAGCTAATATCTCTTTGAGCAACTTCTAGGGATAACAGGATTTGAATAAACATTCCCAAGTATTCTTCAAAAGTTATTTTATCGCTTGCGAGCATTTTTTGCATATTATCTCCTGGTATCTTTTCGAATATGACGAATGGTATTTTTGGTGTTTTGGGAGAAGGACTGCAAAGTTTTCCTTCTGGTGATATAGGACATATAAATGCTCCAAAAGTATATAAAAAGGTTGGAATAATATGTCGAAGTTTATTAATTTCAGTAACTCCTATGAAATATTCTCTGACCATGTCGTCATAATCTTCTGCATAACGAGGCGTTTTAATTATTACTTCTATATCAGATAGAATATCAGAGAAATAAACAAATCCGACAGAACCGGATGTATCTATTTGTGTTAACTTTTTCAGCCATTTGCTCACATGAACAGAAAGGTGAAATAACCCATCCTTTCGAGATTTTGCCGTGGCTAAAAAAAGATTATCAAACAAGCAAACAACAGCGTCCATATCAGAACCATTATCAAACTTGTTATCAAGTATATCCTTAACAATTGGTGTTGATATTTGATTTATTTTTCTCGCTTGTATTTTGTCAGAAATGGTACATGCGGAGAAAGTCTTGAGTTTATTATTTATGTATTGCACTTGTTTTGATATTTTGATCTTTTTGTTATTTGACGCAGTCATTTGTTATCTGTAATGAAAATATAAATTATGTTTCTAATTTATATTTATTTTGTCTTAATTCTTTTAATGCATGAATCTACCTGTTTGCATTTCCATTACTTTTCTACTCATCGCCATTTTTTCCGATTCAACATTGGGATTAATCTGATGATTACGTCCTTGCATAGGCATTTGCCCTCTTCCGGTCATACCCCCTGCGTTGATAGTTGGCTTGAGTCTATACTCGCGACTATTTAAATCGTTGATACTTTGCCGTCCTGTAACTCCGCGATTAGCCGTAGCATGAGCTATAGGTCTATTACGCTTTTGAACAGCTTGATGTTGGATAGCAGGACGGGAATAGATATTGCGTTGTTTATTTGTAGCAGCGTTTGCAAGTACTACGCGTCTTCGCAATTCTAAATCATCGTGCATATGTTCTTCTTTGGTATTACCAGAAAATGGTGCTGTATAAGAGATATTGAAGTTATCTTTAGTATGGATATCAACATCCATAATATCTTCGATCGGGGTTACTTGGATATTTTGGTTTTTATTACTTTGGACGTTGCTGTGTAGTGCGTCTTGAAGATAACCATCTATTTGTATGTCAATAGCATCTTCAATATTTCCCACCATAATAGATTGAGATTTTTTACTTTGAACGTTACTATGCAAAGTAGGTTGAGTATATTTATGAGTATTGAAGTGCGATTGGTCCACATATCTGACTGTTGCCCCAGATTGATTAGCGTATACATCCGTATGTAAAGGTGTTGTATTTACTTCTTTGGTAGGTTCCAATACTTGCTGTGTTGTTAAATCTTGTGTTCTAAATCCACTGTTACCCGCACCTACAGCAAATTTAGTAGGATTTTTAATAACATATTTAACCTCAAAAGGTTCAACCAATGGCGCGTCTAGTCTGTAGGTTGCTGTTGGTCGGATACAAGCACGAAGAGTATCTTCTTTGACATGTCTAGTTTCTTTTCCTGGACAGCGGAGCTTTTTAGTAAAGTCTACAAACCCGGGTTGAGTGAATGCTTCTGTATTTGTTCGTGGCTGTCTTGAAAGGGGCATAAGTTGCTCTTGTCTAATGATAGGTGGTCTGAAAGCACCGCCAGGCATAATTCTATAAGGTAGATAAGCTTGGCCGCCGTGTATAGCATTTCCCGAAGATCCTCTATCAGATCCACCGATCCCACATCCTTGAACGCGTTGACCACCGTTATTTCCGGCGTTACCGTAACTAACACTTACCATTGGATTAACACCTCTGGCATAGACACTAATAGCTTCACAAGCTCTGTTATCACTTTCGTCTATCATTTCGGTGATAGAGCTTGTTTCTCCAACTTTGTCGATACGTCTAGTCATAATGGATTTGGGTGGATCGCGTAAGATATTCATACTTCCTAATCCTGCTTCTACAGAAGGAAGAGTTACACAGCCATAATTTGTTATGCCTGAATAAGATAAACCGCCAGCTGACATTATTTATTTCTTATATATCAACTTATTTATTAAGTTTAGTTATTTTCTTGAATATTGGGATTACACTTCTTCAAAAAAATAAGAACTATCTTTCATAATATAAATGACAGATAATTTAACTCATTTGAGGATATGTGTCGAGCAACCTCTGAAAGAAGAAGAACATATTATGAAACATATCAGCGATCGAAGTAATTCCAAAGATCACTACAAAAAACTTAGCGCTGCCTTTATATCACAAAAAATGTGGCCAAAAGATGCTACCATCAAAATCTCCTTCAATGCATCACCCAATACTATCAAAAATGTTGATTGGACTCCCATATCTGTTCTAAAAGGTATGAGAAATAATGATGGCAGTCCGGTAAAATTGGATCCAATCGAAGAAGAGATCAGAAAACTTTCTCCTATCGAAGCAGTAAAAAAAGTAGTTAGAGAACGAATTCAACCTATAGTAGGACTAAAGTTCGTGTTTGTTTCTCATGGCGGTAATGTTAGAGTATCGTTCAATCCCCATGGTGGTGCATATTCCTTAGTTGGAACTGACTGTCTGAAAAGCAAGGAAAAATCTACCATGAATTTGGGTTGGTTAGATGCTGGCACTATAATGCATGAATTTGGGCATGTTTTAGGTATGATACACGAACATCAAAATCCCAAAGGAAAACCTATTCCTTGGAACGATTCAGCTGTTTACGAATGGGCTAAACAAACGCAGGGGTGGGATCACAACACTACATATCATAATATTATAGAACGATATAGCACGGATCAGTTAAATGCTTCCGAATTCGATCCTCAATCTATGATGCTTTATTTCTTCCCTCCACAATTGACAACTAATCACAAAGGAACCAATAACAATCACAGATTATCATCAGAAGATGTCATCTATATTAGCAAGTTATATCCAGGAGGACACCTATCACCAGAAGAATTTTACAATCACGTTTATGGAGAATCATTAGAACAATCAGAAGGAGGAGGTAAATTCCCCTGGAAAGAAATTGTGTACGTGCTGGTAGGAATACTAATCATATTCTCAATATACTGGATAATACGTTTCTTCATGAAGAAACGTAAAACTAAGACTAACTACAAAAATTACTCGCAATGGAAGAAATTACACGGTGGTTCTCCTTCTCCACATAGCTACAAACCGCTACGATTTGGATAAAAATCTATAACCCCATGAATTGTTCCACTCAGATAGCTTTGTGTACTGTGAATGTTTAAATGTTACAAATATCTTGTTTAGATATTTGTCATAGCTGGTTCTGACATCCGAAGTTGTTAGAAAATCATTCACCGAAGAAAAAGACTTTTTACACTCTAACCCATAGAGAAATTTGTTTGGTATTCCCACACCATATTCGGTGTATAAAATATAAGCCATATAGTATTCTTTGCTGTTGAGTGCCCATTCCATCAATATTTTTTGGACATGCATTTATTCATATCATAATAAGCTATTTTCTTTCCCTTAGGTTTATTTCGATAATTGTGAGTTTCTGAAAAAAACTTGATAATAAATTCTCCAGCCAATACATGATAGGCCTTATCAGTAAATACCCCTTCTTTGGCATTAACCTGCTTTCCCATATATGGTATGATAGCATTTCGAACATTTTTAGAAATAATTTTATTAGTTGAATGATTACCTCTCTGAGTAGTTCTCTTCCCACCCACAAAAGTTCTAAGCGTATCTTGAACATCATTATAAAACTCAAACGGGGGTATATAAAATGGGTGTTCAAAAAATCCCCATGTTTTAGGATTGGTGGTCACCCTCTTTTTAAACAAGTATGCTTTTTGTAAAGGTGTTAAATTTGTGCGTGATATTAGTACTTGCCCAGTTTTGCGATCTATTTTATATGTCGATCCTCGTGATTTACGAACCAATTCTCCATCCGATGTTACCCATTTTACAAGTGGTTTTTTAACAACAGATCCATCTTTCCCATAATTTATCTCAGCATCAATAGGTGAAAATTTTCCATCTACATTAATAGCATATCTAGAACCGAGATTAAAAACCTTTGTCTTTTTGTTTGGGTATAACTGAAAATTGGGATTATACAATGTGGATACACCAAAATCATTTAGAACAAACATCTTTCCAAAATTTGGGACATAAAAGTCGTGTTTATTGATTCTGTAGTGCCAGTAGCCTCCTGGCTTGACTTTGTAGTAGAGAATATTTTTTGATTTAATGTCATTGTTAAGAATTTGCCCACTCATCTGTATTGAATGAAGACCAGCCATTATCTGGAAAAGTGCTGAAAATATCTCTTCATCAGATGAGTGACCAAATTTAAAATAGTCTCCCATATCCCCTTCAGCCAGTTCCATTACAGTAATAACACATGGATGCGTGGCATCTCCTTTGCGGAATACAAATTCGCATTTATCACACAAGAATGTATCCATAAAAAGAGGTAAATTAGGGCATACATTTCTCTCCACAATTGGCTTGAAAATATCTTTAAGCATCCATATTTCATACCATGCAGATGATGTTTCAGTATATGGTTCTTTCAGATCTTCTTCTGTGATACGCGACATTTTTATGGCAAATTTACGCCTAGCTTTTACATCTTTTGTCAACCAAGCAGTGTACACATTACCCCAGTCCCCAGTACCAATCAGTTTCCCAAGTTTAATATATTTGCGCAGGTTATTGACACCGTAACTCATCACACATTGTTTACCTTCTTCTATGCCATGGATAGGGGTCAATCCTTTGTATATTTTTTCCGTGAAAGCACTTCGATATTTAGCCTTTGTGTATATAATATCTAGTTCATATGGTAATTTACCTTTTTTTACTTCTGAGGGGTTTTTACAATCGGAAGTAGAAATTTTTTCTGGAGGATACAATCGGTTAAATATCAAATTGTAAAATGTATTTTTTTCATCACCCAATAACTTTGTACCCCAAAACTCGCGAACACTTTCTCTTTGCACTAAAAGAGACCCAGGTTTTAGTTTGATTCTTTTTGTATGAGTTCGATCCAAACTCTCGAATTGCACCACTCGTTTGGATCCAAACGAGACAGATGGTATGATATATTTATGCCCTACCCATTCGGTCTCCTCAACAAATATTTTTTCGGTTTTATTTGTATTATACACCTTGATTAGACACGAATTAAAAGTATGACCTGTAATTTTCTCTATATCGTTTCTGATCAATTCTATGATAGTTGGAAACGGTTTAGCAGGTAAATCTTTACCCAATGACCAATTTGGGTCGTCGGTTAGCCATCTTTCTCCGTTTTTATTATACGATAACGATTTTAGAAGTTCGGTGGTTTTTTCTATAGTTTCATCGTTAAATATTTCTGGATAGAAAATAATGTCCGGTGTTTCCTCGTGATTGACAACATGGGGTATTTTTTTCAACGGTTTATAGTTATCTTCTGTCAGGATGATCATTTATTATAATGATAATCTTTCTCTTTATCATTATAATTTCTCATCGAATGAACAAATTATACCAAAATTTTACACTCTTAATTGTTCCTTTTTCAACTTTACTATGTAAATATTTTATTTTAGTTAATAAATGGACAAGAAAACAATCGTCGCAATATCCTTAGTGATCGCAATTATTTCTCTTGTATACATGCTCCTGAGCTATTTTGGACTGATCAGATACTCAGGTATGTACTTATTTTCTACAGAAAGCTATACAAAAAATTACTCCAATCTAGACCAAGTAGATAAGGACAAAAGAGTTATAATTAGCCTAACTGCAACAGAAAAAGAGATGAAAAAATTAACCCCGGTTATAAAATCTCTCTTGGATCAAACTGTGAAAGTAAACCTAATTTCTGTTGTTGTTCCATACGGGAAAAAATATAAACTACCTAAAAACCTCAAAGATTATGTATCTGTATATAGAACAGGCATAAACTATAAAGATCTCAATGCTGTCATACCAGCAGCGTTACGGGAAGGAGAAGCTACAACACAAATCATTGCATTAGGAGCGGATAAAATATATGGAAAAGATTTTATAGAAGAATTACTTGAAACAGCAAAGAAAAATCCAGAACATATTGTTTATTGCAATAACAAAGATGAAGAAATGTGCATTAGAAAAGGGATTTTATTTCCTATCGATGTTTTTACAGAAGAATTCTTTAATCTTCCTAAAAATACTGATAGTAAAGACTGGGTCAATAACTTTTTCAAAGGTCAAAAGAAAACAAAAATAGAGTATTCGGAAAATTACGGAAGGATATAATTAATGGGATACCCATTAATTATTCGTAATAACAAAAGATTATATATCTATCGGTCTAGACATAACCCGGCAATCCTCAATATTTCCATAGTAAGAGCGAAACACAAATGATCTATTGGGATCATATGTATACACGAAACTCTTACCAAGGATATTCCTATTCAAGTCTTGTTTACTGACTTTGTCAATATGCTTAAAATATTCCGTTCGAATGACTTCAAAATCTACCATGGGAAGAAGCACAATGCCTTCCCACTCTTTTCTCTTTCCAGAGATGTCGATATCAAACTTAGAAGGACAAAATTTCTTAATCCCAGATAACGAGTCTGTCAAAAGTTGTGACAACGGTACTGGAATTAACCCAGAACTCTTGGGGGGAAGAACAGAAAGAAGCTGTTGAAAGGGGGTTGTCGGCTGAGTTTTCCTAGGAGGTGGTAGCTTGAAATCGGAAATATACTCTGCAATCTCATGAGCAAAAGGAGCATAATGATGCTTAAAACACCATTTCCAATCGGGAACACCGCGAGTGTAATAGGAAAGCACCCACTGCATGCCTTCCAAATATTCGTGACATAGCTTTTCAAGGTCGGTGCCATCTGCAAAACAAGAGTTATAATAATCTTCCCTATATTGCTCGATGTTCAGGTTATATTTACCTTCTACCAATTTGGCATTCTTTTCCAACAGAGGGTCTGGGAAGAACTTATCCTTCTTGAGGAGTTTGTCTTCTAAAATTCCCTTGTCGTACTGGGCAATAGTTCCCAGAAATACTTTTAATGTTCTGTTACGGAACATTACGTTTCCCTCCGCATTGGATGTCAAATGACCATAACTTTCACCAACATTTTTATAGACATCCAACATGGCATCAATACCACCCTCGATGATCTCAAGACTCGGAATATGAGGAAGAAAATCATTCCCAACCATAAAACATAGAAAAATAAAATCGTTGACCGCATACTCAGGAATAAACTTGTGTGTATCCTCTGCTTTCTTTTCATCCCCATCGTTCCAGTCCATAATTTTAGCTAGATCAGAGCGAGTACTGCCAATATCGATGACAAAAAACTCATTGCGTGGATTGTATAGATCCTCCCGGAGAATCCAGAAATTAGGGAGGTGAGTACCCAACGCAAGCATAATCAAATCTGCATCCAAGCCGTGAATACAAAAACTATCATTGGGATCCCCATAGAGACGAATGTAGTTAATAATCTTGTGTTCTCCTTCACCTGGTGATTTTTCGTTGGAGAAAACAATTTCGATGTTTTGCCACATCGGGTTTTCTGATATACTCTTTCTGATATACCAGTCAATATACTTGGTCAAATAATCCATAAATCTAGTACCCGGGGTGATACAATTCGAGTCGAAACGCTTAAATTCTTCTTCGTCCTTTTCCATCGCACTGCGAAAACGCCGCTGGCGTTGCTGATTCTGCTTACTCAAAGGAGCAGGTCCATCAACGCATAAAATCAAGCGTTTGTTTGGTCTGACCAAGCTCACCAAGTTTTCTATATTCAAGCAAACATCTGCAAACACTTTCATTTGCTGATGAAGACCACCCATTTTCTTTCTCCTTGGTTTTCCGATGAGGCGTTGAGGGGGCTTACAGTTCCCATATTCATATACTTTTTGAGTAGATGCGTGGAATACTCCGTTGAGGTCAATCATCAAATTGTCGATTGATACATTGATAGTTTTGAAATTCTGTCCCCTACGGAGATTTTTCATATTGTTTCCAAAATTATTCTTAAACCAGTAGAAAAAATGTTTGATTCCCATTGTTGTTTATTATAAGCAGATAGCAATTTAAATATCAATTTTTATTTAAATCATTTTATTCTTATTCATTGAAGCAATCTCTTTCGAGGTACTTCATCCTCTTCCTCTTCTTCCTCTTCTTCAGAAGTAGTCGCAGCAATCTCTTCCAGCTCTACTTCATCTTCGTCGGAATCACTCTCGGAAGATGAAGAAGGAAGCTCAACTTTTTTCTTCTTTGTCTTCGTACACCTGCTTCTCTTGATTACCTTTTTGTGAGACTTTTGTTTGGAAGGCGTTCTCATCTTTTCTTCCAATTTTTCTTTCTGTTCAGGTGTCAAAAGAATAGAAACAGTTTGTTCCATTCTTTCCATTTTGCGTGTCAGATCTTTCAGCATATTCACCAGTAGAGCATATTCACCAATCGAATGATTTCCATCTAAAGAGGGGGGTTTAGACGAAGTCCACGACTTGTGTTCAGAGTCTCTTTTCGAAGCCCGTTCACGTGTCCGAGCTTCACCCGCCTCTGCTTCCTCTTTGGAAACAATGCGTTGACCTCCTTTAATAAACCTATTTACATCTCCCTCTTTAGTTTTGGGAAAAATCCAACCGGGTTCACCCCTAAGACGACTATTGTACCTTCCACCTAACCTTTTGAGATCCTCTTTGTATTTGCGAGTGTCCCCGCGTACAGCGATAGAACTATCGCTGTACTGCTCAATAGAAATATCCTCGAATTTTGTGTTGGAAGCCATTTTGAATCTTTTTGCAAACACTTAAATAAATTTCATTTTTTTTATTTACTCTAATAAATGAATAAGAAACAACAAGCAATTGTAATATTTTTGTAGTTGCATGTTTAGGATTAACCATATGGGGTTTATATGAATTATTAAAACCAAAGAAAATGGTTGGCGATAAAACAGGCTGGGTTTGTGATCAATCAAAACAATGCACAAAAACTGGTCAATTAGGGACACAAGGAGTTTTTGGAAACAAAGAGGATTGCGATAAGACATGTCATTCTGCTGATAATATATATCCTACTTCCAAAATAAAAAAAGCGTAGAAAATATGTTTGTAAACATTCCTGGATGTAAGAATCCGAAAGACGCAGCTGCTAATTATTTTAGACAGCTCAAAAAGACCTTGGGATCTGATGTCGCAATGCAAATAGCCAAAGATGAAGAAATATCTAGGGATGATAACTATGCCCAAGCTAAAATAGCGGCAAATGCGATCAATACATACTGTGACCCTAAAACCAAAGTTTCTGACAAAAACCCGTTTTGTTGTGTAGCAACAAATATTGGAATGGAGAATATTCCTAGTTTGTCTTGTCGTGCATGTAGCGGTGAAAAAAATCGATTGTGTAACATGATACATAACCAGAAATCTTGTGATGGGGATGGTAAAATATTACAGTATTGCAAGTGGGCAAATGGAAAATGTGGAGGTGATGGTACAGATAAAAATCTAATGGTTGATTCTGACGCGTGCGATGGGAGAAATTCATATTGTTAATTCCAATTCTGTAACAAAATTGTTATAGAATTTATATACTTAGGTTATCCATCAAATCACTAATATCTGTGGGCATTTCTTGTTGACTAAAAGGATTTTCATTACCAGACCATCTAGAAATAGCATGACCGATAGCGATGTTACAAGCATCTGCTATCTTAGCAATAGACATGTCAGATTCACTGTATGTTAAGCATGTGTCTATGTTCATATTTTTCCCGAATTTTTGAGCGTCCTGATCGGTGGCTATATAAACAAATGACCATCCTCTTTGTTTCATATAGTCAATTTTTTCTGCTACCGTAACATTGTTAAATTTTTTACTATGATTATCATAGCCGTCCGTTAAGATAAACATGATAATATTCTGGATACTGTCATTGTATTTTAAATTAATAGCATGCCCTATGGCATCATACATCGCTGTAATACCACATGGTTTATAGTGTTCCCTGGTAAATTCAGGTAGTGTGTATATTTTACTATCAACGCATAATGTTGTCACCGTTGTGTTGAATTTAACCATTGTAAATGAAGAGTGTGGATTAAATTGTTTTTGTGTGTTAATAAATGCGTTAATTCCAGAGATATATGCGTCTGAATGCCTTCGCATAGATGCAGACTCATCTAGCACAAATATAATATCTGTCATTTATATTTATTACTTAAATTTTTAAATTGACGCACGTGTAAGATGACTGCTATCACTTGTATGGGTGGTACGTTTTCTGTAAACAATAAACCCAATTAAACCCAACACGAGTAAAATAGCAAGACCAATTCCTACCCACGCTCCAACTGAAAGGACCGTTTTTTTGCATTTTCCATCTTTGCATTTTTGACCTGAGGGACATTCAGGATCTCCACTACAGGGAGTACCTGTGGATTTTGAATAAGATCCATCAAAATTTGGATTTTCTATACATTTTGTGGTAATTGTTAATGCATCTCCGTCACTGTTATCTAAATCTGCTAACTGACGCAAAGTATATCTCTCAGATATATTTTTAACGATACAATGCCCCACATCAGGACTCAAAGCATCCGATCCTGTAGTAAGATCCTTATATAAACATTGTTTATCTTTATCTGTCCAATCATCGTGGTCCGGCTTTTGATCACAATAATCACTGCTTGGAGTGCATTTATGTTGTGTACATGTTTGACCGGCTGGGCAATCTACCGAAGACTTACAACCACCGATCGGAGGAGGTCCTGCCCCACAAGGATTTTTATGAATCCCACCGATATCATTTTGTGCATAATCAAGACAGTCTTGATTTCCCTGACAACACTTTTTAAGTGCTGTCGCTTGTTGTGACTTCATACTTGGAGCACAATCATTATCATCATCACAGAATTGCTTTCGGCAATCGCAATACATAGTTGGATCATTGACAGGAGGAGGTTGTGGAGGTGACGGGTCAACTCCAGAACAAGGGTGGACTTCCCCACCTGGTAAAAGAGGGCAACTTCTTGTGGCAAATTGATCTTTGCATGCCGCGTCGGGATCATGAAATCCTCCACCACCGGTGCAATAATATGAAAGGCTGCCATTGTCTGTGCAACCAGCATAATACGTGTTTAGATCGTTGGAACATTTACCGTTAACGGGCGCGGAAGCACCTAATTTTACACTGTGGGCTAAATTTCTAAATAATACCATTTATAGTAAATAAAGAAAATATATTAACAAAGAAAAAAATATTAATAGATATGACTCGTTGTAAAAAGTGCAAAAGAAAAGTTAACAAACTTATGGTCGATGTATATACATGTAAATGTTTATTATTGTTCTGTGCAAACCATCTACATGATCATAAATGTTCTTTTGATCATAAAAAGGAAGAAAAAAACAGGTTAAGAAAGAATATGCCTGTTATAAAGTCAAATAAGGGATTGATTCTTATTTAAACTCATAAAGTTTAAATAAACGCAAAAAAGCCCGATAAGACCACTGGTCTTATCGGGCTTTTTTGTAGCAATCGAAATTGGCTGAGTACGTTTTATTTGTAATTCCAATCGTTTTAATTGCTGTATGTACTCGACTCTGTGTTTTTGTTCTACATTTTTGTCCCCACTCTTCTCCAAATCTAGAATAAATCGTACAAAGCTATAACCAAATGTGACTATGACATTTTGCTTGACCTGGACACACTATATAGATTTCACTGTTTTATCTAATGTTTATTATGCTGACACTACCCCCTAACTACTCTGGATTTGACAACTGGATGCATTTTTGAGATATAGTATAACAATGTATTTGCTGTATGCACCTCTACATTTATATAAACAAATCTTTAGATCTATTTAAAATTCCAAATAAGTCATTTGTTGCGTCACACTTTCGACAGAAGAAGCAGGGAGTGACTTCCGACTCTTCTTGCTCTTTGACAAAACCACCTCTTCCTCATCGGAGGATATATTGATCTTCTTTTTCTTCTTGCTCTTTTTGGATAACACTACCTCGTCCTCGCCTGATGTATCATCCGAAGAGAATGAAAATTTCTTCTTTTCCTTTTTCTTCTTTTGTAGTCTCTTCTCTAGTTTTTTAGGAGAAGAAACCTTAATCTTTGGAGGAGGACTCCTGTTGCTCTTCTTTTCATAAACCCTGTCATCGAGAATAGGGGGGACAGATGGCAATCTTTTGTCATCGATGATAAGATCGCACACACCCGTACCAATCTGAGCAATTTTACCGCAGATAATCGATGCACTAACTCCTCTAGTTGCTTCATCCTGGCCATATATACCAGCCTTGAGGAAATTGTCCATTGTCTCCTCAAATGACGCCTTCCCCATCGGACCACACTCCTCATTCCTCATCGTATAACGAGAAATGGATGAGATAGAACCACTGTGAGTCATCTTTTCGACTAATATTTCAATGTGACATTCATTAATTCCTTCCATCATACTCATAAACTCCTCAATCAGAAACTGACGAGCGGCTTCCACTCCAAGAGTGTGGTAAATATCCCAAACATCGTTTGAGATCGTTTCCGAAGCGTCGATGAAAGAAAGCCCAAGCAATTTTTGGAAGTTCGTCCCATCGGTCTCAAAACTATTCGCATCGTCATTGAAATAAATATCCGTAATGCCTTGAATACCACATATGATGATACTGTAAATAATCGGTTGTACCACCTCTTCAAGGTAAATCTCCTTCGCGTTATCCGTATTGATGAAAATCAACCTCGATTCTGGTAGATCGATGTTTGTCGTATCAACAAACACATCCATCTGTCCAATATTCTTTCCAGGTTCTTTGCTGATATTACCCGGTGAGAAAACACAGCGGATATCGTCGTATTTCTTCGCGACGATATCCGCTATTGTTTCCATATCCAATTTATATTCATAAAGTATGTCCAAGTCAATTTGCAGAGAGATGCAATCGGTATACTTGCTAAACTCGTCACCGTGAAGGATCTTGAACGCTTCGTACCATTTCTCCGGTTCCTTATCCATGACAATGTCATAAGACACTGATATTCTTTCAAACGTAAGCTCAACTACTTTGTAGCCAATCGTTTCACGCATTTCTGCGATTGTGCTATGGGTGTCTTTCATCTTGACGAAACAGTTAACCGACTTCGGCTCTTTTGTCGCGTTGAGCAATTCTTCCACACGCGGAACACCCGTAGTTACGGTTTTCTCACCGGAACCTGCCTTATGAAAGGTATCTCGAATGACTAAACCGTTGAACAGATTGAAGTTTCTCGTTTCCGCTACAGTAAAATCATATACCATTCCTGTTGTAGATTCGACATATTCGACGCTTACAACTTTATCAAAGTATACATCTCTATCATGTGGGTATTCTTGCATATATAGTCCCAGATCATGCTTATATTTTTTTGTTTTGGTAATATTCTCCAATAGAGTTTGTTTATTCTTTTCTGTTAAATTAATCTTGTTAGCAAAGCGTTTCGCATATCCATTGCAAATTGACAAAGTATGTACTGGTTTAATATCCCCACTTTCCATGTTAGTGTTTTTAATCCTAATCTCCGAGATTTTTCCAAATACTCCAAAATAAGAAAGAAGAAACGATATCCCATGTATCATATTTTCTGATACAAACGACGCCACAATATATCCATCTCTCTTGCTGATAGTTCCATTTCCACTAATATACCCATCAATTAAACCTTCAATAAATTCCTTGGGTGCTGTGTATGAGAATTCGGGTACTTTTTTATTTGCTGACCCAGTCCCACAAACATTTGCCAATAGTCTAGCTAATAAAACAGAATGTATAGTCAACCCATACGAACTAATATTTTTTCTTTTTTGGTTCCCTATACATTCAACCGTTCTGTATGTTATTCCTTGTCTGTCACACCATTGTTCAACTTTTTGTCGAATAATTACATTGTTGTTAGCTATAGACACGTATGTTTTGGTTGTTAGACCTTCTGCTAAGTAAATACCAATAAGAAACCCAAAATCGTTGTCTAAAGGAATCTTCTCTGGGATACACGAGACAATTTTTCCTTTCGGTAAAAATACATATCCTTCTGTCATACTCAGAAATAATTCTTTTCTTTTCCCAAAGAGAGTATCACCCCGTTTGCAAGGAGTAATAAACTTTGTACCATGATATTTCCACCAATATTCAGTCTTTTCTCTGTATTCACGTGCCTTTACAATTTCTGTCGAATAGATATACTCAGATTTTGGAAAAAATGTTTCCAAGTTGAGATAAGCATTTTTTTCCTTAGTATGAAGGGGAAGATATGAAGATGTTGGTAATACATCTCCTATCTTAATATCTGAGCCTAAAGTTGATTCGAACATATTTCCGTTCCATACCAAAAACGACTTGCATTGTGATGCAGTCACAACACGCCCACTTTGAGTAGTAACTTTTACTAGTTTACCGTTTGGGATATGTTTTGTGACTGCCTCAATTGATCGCCATTTTTGAAATCCATTCATGTCTCCTGATGGAATATAATATCCTTTTGGCAGTTCCAAATATTCTGTTTTATTTTCCTGAAGATATTGAACTTTTTCCTTATTATTCTCGATTAATCTATCGATCATTTGCCCGATTGGTTCAACAAAAACATCCCCATTGCAAGAGTATAAAACCTTGTCTTTCCAATCAACACTGTTCAGAGTTGTTTGTGTTTGCTTTTCACCAATACTCTGAGCACCAATGACACCAACGCTCTCTCCTGCCTGAATTGTTGTTTCGAAAAATTGTTTTTCGATCATTTCGGCCAAGGTCGGGATCATTTCTGGATAGATTTGAACTGAAACGAGTTGTTCACGCAACCCCTTCTTATTAAGAGCCACGATTGATACCGCGGTATCAATCGGAATTCCTTTCTGGGGTTTGATGAATTGCAACATCGAATCAATTTCATATTCTGTTAATGAGCGGAGTTCTTGTGCCATGATTGTTATTTTTACATATTTTTGTTTCTAAATTTCATTTTTTATAACAAGTCATTCTGATTACCGCAAGAATGTAGTATAAAGTCTACTGCTTTTATTTAAATATTAGTTGGTACGTCAGAATCAAATTGTATCTTAGCATCATCAACAAATCGAACTTTTCTGATGTTTATGTATTTAAGATTAGTCATCCCTAGAAATCTGTTAGTCTCTATTAATTTTTTGCTCATTTTGTTCAACAGGCTGATGTACAGCTTTGTAGTTTAAATAATTTAACAGCTGTAGCCTTTATCTTTATATATTTAAAAACTAAAGATAACTGAATAAATGTCTCGTGGAAAATTATACGCATCATATTCAAGTTTGGCACCAAAAAAGGAACCCGAACCATCATACAAATGTATAGAAATACAGTCATTGGAACACAGGAAACAAGTTATATCGGAAAACGCTATTGTATGCTTTGATCTTTATGCTACCTGGTGTGAACCGTGTAAAATACTTGCCCCCCAATATACTAAGTTAGCTCAACAATATTCTTCCCCAGGTCGCTGTTTAATGGTCAAAGAGAATGTTGATCTAGAATTAACTCGTGACTACCAGATTACAGGAATCCCAGCATTTATCTTTTACCGAAAAGGACAACTTTTGCGCAATCAAGATGGCAGTCCAGTCCATGTTATTGGTGGTGATCTGAAAGCTGTACAGGAAATTATGGATAAATTGTTGGGTCAAGGGGTTTAGATTTTTATTTAAAATCATCTTGCTAAAAATAAAATGAAGAAGAGTTTTAAGGAAAGATTTCCTTTCGATAAGCGTGCTGAAGAGGCAAGTCGCATTATGAAAAAATATCCTGATAGAATCCCTGTCATCGTAGAAAAGTCCTCTTCATCAGATATCCCTGAAATTGATAAACATAAGTATTTAGTCCCCAAAGATCTATCAGTTTCACAATTTATTTATGTCATTAGAAAAAGAATTAAACTACAACCAGAACAAGCAATTTTCCTTTTTATGAAAAATACTCTCCCTCCGGCAACTTCTCTTATGTCTCAGATGTACGAGGAATACGCAGATGAGTGTGGATTTCTGTTCTGTGTATATTCAGGAGAAGCAACTTTTGGTTGAAATGTAACTAGAAATAAATCGTAAATAACAAATGGCTGCTCAAATCAAACCAAAGATTATTTTCCATGATTGTACCGCCAAAATTCATCATTATCCCTTATGGGCACAGAATGAAAAGAAAAACGATTGTGACCCGAAAGAATTCACCTCTCGGGTGGACTAAAATGTTTCCTCGTGATACATGGATTTCGCGCGGAATTCGACGGTATTCCTGTCATTTGCCGTCAGACCCGTCGAATTCACAAAGCAATTCCCGGTTACAGTCATCGATGTTACATTGTGGAATATGTAGTGATCAAAAAGCAAAATGACGTCCTATTTCTTTTTGATTATCAAGGGCCAGCTGGTTCTCAGTGGTCAGTTAGATCAGACTTTCTTGACATTATAACTACCTAATTGTTCTATATTCTCCAGAATATAGAAACTTCAAAAATCTCCCGCTAGATGACGTGTCATCTGAGAACGATGAGTGCTATGTATTTCAGATATTTTCTCATATACCAACGCTCCATTATCCAAACTATAATAAACCCTACGTATGTTAAACTTCTTCATAGTTTTGATACATTCACAGCATGGCTTTGAATACTTTATTCCAGCTGAAGAAACCCGAAAAACCATTATATCGGTCTTCTTCATCTTTCTAGCCAACTTGGCGTACGAATTTGGACTGTAAAACATACTGTTGTTCTACCCACGACGAAGTAGACTTGACATATCCACTACACGACTTATCTGTATTCAACAAATACTTTAAACTATTCATCTCAGCATGGATAGTTCCACGCTTCTTACCAAATACATAAGTACGATAGTAGTTATACGAGACTGGTGTGATTACGCGACCTCCGCGAATAGCTACAGCAAAATGTTGGCACCTCAACGTTCCCTTGTACGGAGTATTCTTCAATCGGTTAAAAATCCTGATAATCTTGTTCGGCACAGGAGACATCATCTTTATTTATATTCTAAAGATTATCTTCTAAACTGAGTTTGCAACCAAGATCTTATTGATTCCTACGAATTTATAATGAATTTTCCTAGGATTGGTCTGTCTTTTGAGAGAATAAGTTTTACTAATTTTAAGATAATAGGTGCAACATTTATGTGTAATGGTGAAGAACTTTTCAAGTTCGATGTAAAAGACAATATTGTTAGTGTTCCTTTCGATGAACCCATATACCTGTATGGAGCTGTGTTTGCAGTTTTTCAGATAAACCCAAAACATCTACGTTTATTAAGAAAATTTTCTATTCTATTGATTTTGACCATCTTCGTACAGAAGGAGAAGAAAGAATGTAAGCCAGGTGTTTTAATCAAATCTGTAAACGGTACAATGGAAAAGTACAAAAATTGAAAATTATTATTTGATTGTTTTTAACAATCAAATGAATATCCTTGATCTTCCATCAGAAATATTGATTATCATATCAGATGATATGAATGAGAATATTTTCTCGATTTTACTAGTCAATAAGGAGTTTAGAACACTTGCATCAGATCGCCTTCTCCGCGAAAAGGAAAAAGTCATGGAAAAGAAACAATTCTTTGAACGTGTCCTCAAACCAGATGGCAAATTTTGGGACGCATTTCATTCTGTTCAATCTCTCAATGAATGTAAATTCCTTGAGGAACGATACATAAAGTTATACGATAAAAAAAACTTTATCTCCAGGGCTCGTTACGCTTTTGGTAACACTTACCAAGTGGCTACAGAAGCATGGTTTGAATATTTTAATCAACAAACTCTCGAGGGATCATAAAGTGTATTCTTCTTCTAGAATTGGTTCTAACCGTGTAGAAGATAAAAGCTGTTTTAATTTTTCTGTTTCGTTTTTGTAGAATTGTTGTGAGTTAGCTAAGAATGTAACATCGTTTTTACAGTATTCTATGTATGCTTCTAATGCCTTTTTATTTTGTTCATACCATGTGTTGTTTTTCTGAAGATTATGAATTACATTTTCTTTCACTTGAACACTATTACTGAGTTCATCAATAGTGTTTTCCTTGCTTTCTAAATCTTTTTTATAACAGTTTATCACATGAGTCAGTTGTTTTATTCTATCAGCATTTTTGGATGTATTTGTGTTATAATCTCCAAGTAAATTATCATAAGAATCTTTAGATTCTTTTAATTCCTGTCTTACTGATTTTATAGCAGAGAGCATTGGATTAAAATCACAATCTTTATGTTTACAAAAGGAGAAAAGTGTACATTTTGTTATTTTTTCATGAATATTTTGTTGTTGTTGTAGTTGGATATTTTGGTCGTGCATGATTGTTTCGGCTTGGTCTACCATCTTTTGCAAAGAGTTTACATTTTCTCTCAGTTTTTGTATTTCTCTCTCTTTTGCATGTAAATCCGAGTTGCCTTCGGTAATTTTAGGTCCGTAATCGTTATCTAATAGAGGTTCTTTCTTTCTACATGATGTAAATATACAACATTTTTTAAAGAATTTATCCATTTATTATTAACAATTATTATTTAATTATCTTTGCTACCACTCATATTTAAGATTCATCGCTGCATAAGACCTCTTAGTTCTGGATTTTGGTCTGTAATAATACTGAGGTGACGAACTCCCCATCGGGTGAGATTCGAACAACCGAGATTGAATGTGATCTCGCCTATTTGGCGGTAATAGTGGCCTAATATTAACATATTGTATTCTATATACAACTCTATACATGAAAGCCCGAAATGCTGTCGGTAAAATACTTGTTAGTGTATTAAATCAAAAGAGTATCAACACAGATTATCTGAAAAAAGAGTGGTAAACAATAATTTGAGTTTCATAGTTTACAACAAACAATGAAACTTTATTGCTTCAAATAATCCATCAAACTTTCACCAGTGTTCTTTATTCTTCTAAACTCTTTGTGCACAAGTTTCTTTTTTTCTTTTCCAACCTTTTCATATCTCTTATATTCTCTTTCAGTATACTCATGAATAACTAAAATACCACCCCTCTTTTTCTCAAACATAACACGTGGACCTGGAGTCTCAGGGAGTTCTCCATAAAAGTGAACTCCTCTCCAGATATATCCTTTGTTATCGGGCATCTCAGACAGATTTATTTGTATATATTCAGGAAGAGTATCACATACCTTGTTAAAATATTTGTAAGCATATTTCATATCACGCTCTTTCTGAGAATGTGAACGGGACGAGCTAATAATCCCATTCCAATATTCCTTTGAGACAGCCTGGTTCGCCTTCTTCTCTCGTTCAGATTCAGCCTTTTCTTCTCGGTGTTCTTTGCACAATCTTTTTTGTCTTTTTTCATTCTTCTCATATTCTTTGTTAATTTCATCATCAAGTCCCCCATATTTAATAGACGCTAAATCTTTCTTCATTCTTTCATTCTCCTGCTCCTTATCAGAAATAGCATTTTTTAACTTAGCAATCTGGGATTGCACATATTCAACCCCCATTGTCGTGTTTTTTAGTCTTTTTATAGTCTTTTCACTTCTACTGATAAAATTTTCAGCTTCGCGAATTTTATTTAGAAGTGTATTCTTTTTTAACCTTCGCCGGACTTCCATTATTTATCAAAGAAGTTTTCTTTCTAAATAATAAAAACAAATGAGCTCGATAATCAAAGCAATATGACGCTCAAAAGCTTCTTCCCTCATCGGATTATGCACAGGTATGGATTCTGATGGAGTACAGCATCAGAGAGAATCTATCAAAAGCCTAATCTTGCTAGATACTCCATTATTTTGGTCATAACAGAACAGGGTACAACTCACATCTAATGGACTGGTTTTTGCAATCCCAAAAAATATGGTTCATTCGACGGAGGAAAATTTCCGCGTATTTTCACATATGAGATCTTCAAAATTGTTAATGTGATAATGCTCGAACGTAGCGGAATAGAATGAGGAAAAAATAGAAGGTGGGATTAATAAGCAATTTATTATAAACTTCGCTTATAATAAAATGAATTTACTGAGTCCAAGTTTACAGATGAAAATCAAGTCACGTCCTATGGATACTTTGGTTAGAAGTCAAAATCCTAATTGGGAACGAGACGATGTAACGTTGATCAAATCAGTTGATACAATTCGACCTGACATTCCTCTTCCAAAATCATTTGACGGACGAAAGGTATGGTCCGGTTTGATAACTCCGCCAAAAAACCAAGGAACATGTGGCAGTTGTTGGGCTTTCGCATCTACCGGGGTATTGGCAGATCGTTTTAACATACAATCGATGGGTTTGATGCATGTTGATCTTTCCCCTGCCAAACTAATCTTGTGTGACCAAAGAGGTCGTGAATTAATTGTTAAACACCCGGAAAGGCAACGAGAATTGCTCGCAACGGTAGAAGTAGAAGGAAACAAAGAAAGTGCGTGTTTTGGTAATAGTTTATATGATGCATGGAGATATTTGTTTATTATAGGCACTAACACCTCGGAATGTGTTCCATACAACAAAAAATACGGCCTTTACCATAAACTGGAAAAGTTGGGATCGTTTACTGATACTCAGAGAATGCCTACCTGTAGTCAAGTAACTGGAGTTTTGGGGGATATGTGTGCTGATTTTACTTTGAATGAATATACTTCGGAGGAAATCGGTACACCCGCTAGATTTTACAGAGCGCTACACTTTTATGCTATATCAGGAGTACCCGAGGATGGTGGTTCGGAGAAAAATATTAGGCATAACATATATACGTGGGGTCCTGTAACATCGGGGATGAAGGTTTACCCAGATTTTTATACATTTGATCCCAAGACAGAAATATATCAATGGGATGGTAAAGGACCGCAAGTTGGTGGTCACGCAATAGAAATTCTAGGATGGGGTACCGAAAACAACAAAGATTATTGGATCATAAAGAATTCTTGGGGTACCGAATGGGGTGACGGAGGGTATTTTAGGATGGTTAGAGGTAGTAATAACTGTGAAGTAGAAGAAAATGTGATGACCGGTATTCCTGACTACTTTTTTCCGCTAACATATAAACCACCAGCTGCATATATTTGGACAGAAACTCCCGAAATGACTGCCCAAAAAAGATCAATAGATGTATCTCCACGTGAACCATCTGGTGGTATAGATTCTGAATCTGGGTATACCAGAAGAATTATGACAACCATGCCATGGGTAGATTTCTCCCGTCCTATTCATATAGAGGATTTACCAAACTATAATAAATGGATCGCTGGAATAGATGGAACCGTTGACAAAAGAGCTCAGTTCCAGGCCAGAATAAATGCAAAAAACACTGATATAAAATATGGCAACCAATCATTGAACACAATCTTGGTGTTATTTTTTATTTTAATTGGTTTGTTGATAATAGTGACAATTTTGTATTTCCAGTTCCACAATAAGTAGGTATTTATGCTAATTAGCATAAATACTTAAAAATCTCCATCCCAGCAATTTGGAGGAGGTTTTTCAGTCGAGTAGATGAATAATCCAGTATCACCAAAAGACTGTTTACATTTCCATCCTAATTTTTCTAACTCTTTAATAACAGTCCTCACCATTTTTTGCAGTGCGTCTAAGTTTAAGCTATATTTTTTACCAAATTTCTCGAGCTCAAAATAGCTATTCTCATCTTCTCTGATAATATGTTCATATAAATCTCTTCTAAGGTAACACAACGCTCTATTATAATGAAGTTGGGGAAAATTACATTTGTGTTTTACATTTAAGCAAGTAGGAAACTCTTTCATGTTTATTTATCATTCCTATTCTTTAATTGTCTTCTCTATTGAGCGGCGCGTCTTTTTCTTTGCTTAAGTTCTACTTGGTAAAGTCTTCTCTGCAAATCATTAACCTTATTAAACAAAGTTCCATAATCATCATCACTTCTTCTATATGCTTTCTTATGAGGAGAGTTGGGAGATGGAAAATCCTCTGAAGAAGACGAGAAATTATCCTCCGATGATGAATACCTATCGCCATCAGATTCGTACATCTCTCTAAATGAACTTGGCTTTTTCGCAAAAGATTTGTAGTAACCTATCACATCCTTTTCACGAGGGCGGGGTTTTCCCCGTGAACGCCTTCTTTCATGCCCACGATTTTCATCGTAAATATTTTTACGCTTGGGAGGTGTTCGTTTCCCTCTGGAATCATGCTTCCCAAGTCGTGATCCATGTTTAGACTCATGTTTGGACTCATGTTGGCGATCAATTGATCCATGATTAGAACTTCTCCCTTCTCGATGTTTATTACGCTCTTTCTTTGACGATTTAGTGCGTTTCATCTCCTCTCTTTCCCTTTCCTTTCTTTCCCTTTCCTTTCTTTCCCTTTCCTCTCTTTCCCTTTCCTTTCTTTCCCTTTCCTTTCTTTCCCTTTCCTCTCTTTCCCTTTCCTTTCTTTCCCTTTCCTCTCTTTCCCTTTCCTCTCTTTCCCTTTTCTCTCTTTCCCTTTCCTCTCTTTCCCTTTTCTCTCTTTCCCTTTTCTCTCGGTCTTCCTTCTGTCTGTCACGTCTTTCTCGGTCTTCCTTTTCGCGTTGTTCCCTATCACTACGTTCCCTGTGTTCCCTATCACTACGTTCCCTGTGTTCCCTATCACTACGTTCCCTGTGTTCCC
>ERZ891134.255-NODE-255-length-45866-cov-6.789701_pt1 | contig 45866 bp, 34 predicted proteins | sample MGYA00520888_ERZ891134 | MGnify/ENA primary metagenome ERZ891134 (study PRJEB32303, sample SAMEA104408692) | aquatic metagenome | biome: Brackish water; feature: Coastal; material: water | place: Baltic Sea | collected 2014-10-23 | depth 10 m ... | reverse complement strand
CTTACATCTCGTTTAGTAAAATCTCCATTGTGTTTCAGTGGAGATTTTTTTTGCATAGGCTTGCCAACATCTAAACCTGATTGCACTAAAACTGAGTTCATTAGAATATTTTAGATATCAAAATTTAAACGAAAAACTTTTTCTTAGAACATCATTTGTTTTAACTATACTTAAAAAGTAATGTTACGATGCGGTTAGGTAATATAAAATAGACCTATTTATATGGGATCATTTATACTCAATACCTAGTTGTACCATCTCTCTATTAGAGCATCGAATTACAGAAATCTGCAAGGTTCAATAACAAAAAATCCCCACTAATCAATGGCGGATGACAACTCCGAAATAAATATTCATATACCTAAGTCTTTGACTGGCCTAGTAGATATTATCGGTCAGCATAAGTCAGATGCTCCCTGTCATTTTATGGCATTACCCAACTCAAAAGTGGAATTAATGTTCATAATGGAGGGAAGCGAATTTGAAAGTTTTCATATTGACGCAGGTAAAAGTCAGTTTTTACCGAACGATTCGAATAACTTTGTGATGGCATTTTCGAGCCAAACCCTTTCGGTTCACGCTAAATATAGAAAGCTAAATGCCATCAATGTGGTAATGAATCCCGTGGCTGCTTTGACAATTTTAGAAATACCTGCAAATGAAATCAAGGACTTGCACATTGAGCCAAAAGCACTAGGGAATTTTGATCAAATAAGAGACGAATTAACCAATCTTGAAACATTTCAACAACAAGCCCACTACCTAGAAAAGTTCTTATACAACAAATTTTATACCTCAAAGTACCTTAAAAAGACCCAAGATTTAATTTGTAATGTTAATATGCTTCACTCTGGTAGTTACTCAACCTTCTTAGAGACAGAAATGAACTTAGATAAGGTCTATTATTCCCGGTCTCATTTCCACAGGCTCTGCAAGGACTGGCTTGGAGTCACGTATGATGAATACCAACTCCATAAGAAGTTTCGTAAGGCTATGTATGCAATCAACCAGAATAAACTCTCCCTGACAGAAATCGCTTTCAACCTTGAATTTTACGATTCATCCCATTTAACTAGAACCTTTAAGCGGTTTACAGGATTAAGTCCCTCTGAATACAAGAAATCCAAAAAAGGCTTGATACCCGAATTTATTTTAATTGAATGAGACACCTATACAAGTAAGCAAATAATGGTGCTTTTATATTTGAAATTGAACTATTAAATATCAAAACACCAGTAAATATGAAATCATCTTATGTTTATCTCGCTTGTATCCTAATTCAGTTCATTAATGGTATTGGACTATTATTAGGCATCTTTATAGACCCTGTGGCTTTCTTAGAACCTTTTTTTAAAGGCGACTTAAATTCCGAAATGGGTTCAGAGCTCATTTTTTTCTCGCAAGGCATTGTTGACGTAACTGCAGCACACATGATTGGGGGTGGCCTACTACTACTGGTTTTTAAGTCATTTAAACTCGAAAACGATATTAACCGTAAAGTTTTTGCTGCATTTGCTGCCTTTCATGGAAGCGCATTACTTGTGGCATTATATAATTATTTTTTTCAAGGTGGTGGACCCCCTTTATTTATCGCTATACTACTGATCATTGAAGCAGCTTTGCTACTATACGGGTGGAAAAAAGCCATAGATTAGATGAGTTAAATATTGAATTCGACCAACAGACTATTACACAATTAGACCATTGCTGGCAGATAACAGCCACATATATTGGTGAAGATGATAGAGGCGTTACCCGCTACGCAGTGAAAGGTCACGAGGCTTATACCCATGCTAATGATGTGGAATGTCCCATCTGAATAAACCACTGCTGTAAAAATCTTACATCTCGTTTAGTAAAATCTCCATTGTGTTTCAGTGGAGATTTTTTTTGAAAACTTTCTGCCAGCAAAACATATCACTCCTAACACGCGTTAAAGCCTCGAAGGTTAAGGAAATTTTATTATTTTACACACCTCCTGCAACCAACCTCCCAAACAACCCCTCCTAAGTCCACTCATTACTCAAATCCTATGAAAACCCTATCCCTCGCTTTTAGCATTCTAATGCTCCTTGTAAGTAGTTGCGGAAAAGATGACAAACTTACCAACTCAGGGCCATCTCATTCAAATACCAATGCCCAAATCATTGTTCATGACGGTAACGAAAGAGAATATATAGTATATATCCCTGAATCATACGATGGCACATCCGCTGTTCCACTTATGCTAAATTTTCACGGATTTGGTGGTAATGCAACAGATTTTATGAACTATGCTGACATGCGATCAATCTCGGATTCGGACCCATTTATATTGGTCTACCCACAAGGTAGTATTGCAAATGGCGCTACCCACTGGAATCCATGTCCAGTAGGAGCAGGCAACAAAAGCACGGCTGACGATTTAGGATTTATTGAATCCCTTATTAACGAAATCACCTCTCAGTACAACATAAACGATGCACGTATTTATGCAGCTGGATACTCAAACGGTGGCATGATGGCATACGGACTTGCGCACTATAAAAGTGAACTCATTGCCGCGGTAGCATCTGTTTCTGGGGTAATGTTAGACTGCACAGGATCTACTGAACATCCCATGCCCATCGTGCACCTTCACGGAACTTCAGACGCTGTGCTCCCATACAACGGGAGTAGTTTCTACCCCTCTACACAAAACACCTTAGACTACTGGATACAATTCAATAACACGAATACAACCCCAACAACAAACAGCGACAACAGCGATGGCATGACCATTGAGCACTACGCATATGACCAGGGCGATCGCTCGGTTTCGGTTGAACACTACAAATACATTGGTGGTGACCATATTTGGTTCACTTCAACCTTTCAAGGACACAATGCATCTGAATTAGTTTGGAACTTTGTATCACGATATGACCTAAACGGACTCCGCTAAAACAGCGACGGGTTTATGCGATTTTTACTCTGGTTCATGTAGCTGTTGCTCGGGTTCATGCGATTGCTGCCCCCCTTCAAACTCTTCACTTGTACTAAGGTGATCCATACCCAGATGCTTGAAAAAGTAAACTGGTCCATATACAACAAAAGCGAGATATCTTTATAATCTCTTAACTATCGCTTAAAATCCCAAGTGATACTTTACGTAATGATATTGCTACATCCAACTGTCAAAATGAACCAGATAGTATCGATTTTCAAAATGAACCAGATAGTATCTATATAAAAGCACGTAACACTCATTCACCAGCACTCATTCACCAGTTTTTCTGTTCTTACGTTGTCCAACATGTTACCTGCTAAAACTAACTAAGCCTTATACAATGGTTAATAAAAACTACTCCCTTAGCTTCATTACCCTAATTACCATACTAGCAGCTACGAGTTTAGATCTCAAAGCTATGCAACAAGAGTCCGAACGAAGATGGTTGGCTGGCGACCACCACATTCACTCCCGTTACAGTGTGGGGTGGGACAATGATTCAACGCCCCCTGCACCAATTATTGCAGGAGACGCCATCTATTTAATTCCTATGAATGCGTTGATGCAAAACGGTATGGCTTGTCCTGGATGGTATCAACCGACCACGGGGGACCTAATCACAGTAAAGTTAATCTGGAATTAGCTTACCCTGAATTACTTACTTCACGGGAAGCTGTGCCGGAGGTTATTCAGTTCTATGGAATGGAATTTGACACTCCGGGCGCCGACCACTCCAGCCTCATCATTCCACATACTTACGATGAATCGGAACGACTTTATGATATTGAGTCGCAGTTCAACAAAAGAGAGCCCTTTCCACGGGATAGAAATTGGGATACCGAACCCCGGATGCTAGAGGCGCTCGATTTTATGAAAACAATGGAATCTAAACCTGTTGTTATTGCCAATCATCCTTCCAGGTCTGCACAAGGCTTAGGTGAATATGGCTTATACGATCCTGCTGAGTTTCGGAATTGGAACGACAAAGCCCCTGATATAGCGGTTGGAATGGCAGGTGCGCCTGGTCATCAAGCTGCTACCATTAGTCCTGATAGTAGCTTCCGGGAACGCCCAAGAGGCGGTTATGGCCGATTCCCAACCATGGGTGGGTTTGACCAAATGACGGCGCGACTTGGTGGTTTCTGGGACTCTATGCTGGGGGAAGGCCGAAGATGGTGGATTACCGCAAACTCCGATGCCCACGTTCACTGGAAAGATGGAGGAGCCGATTTTTGGCCCGGTGAATATTCAAAAACCTACGTTTATGCTGAAAAATCCCATGAAGACATTCTCAACGGCATCCGCGAAGGAAGGGTATTTGTAACATTGGGTGATCTTATTTCAGAGCTTTATGTAAGCGTGGAGGGTGGACATCATACCGCCGAAATCGGGGGATCGATCCACGTGAGTCCCGGTCAAGATGTACAGGTTACCATCCGCTTTAAAGAACCAGAATCTGAAAATGCATGGGGACAAAAGCCAAGCGTTTCCCGGGTCGATTTGATCATCGGTGAGGTTTCAGGACCGGTCACCGACCGGGATACCGACACCAACCCAAGCACCCAAGTTCTTCAACGATTTTACCAAGAAGACTGGAAAGAGGAAAACGCATACAAGGTAATTCGATTCACCTTAGCTGAACTCGACAACAACAGCTACATCCGTATTCGGGGAACCAACGGAGACGAACTAGAACCTGAAGTCGATAGCGCGGGTGAAAACCCTTGGGCTGATTTGTGGTTCTACTCCAATCCCGTTTTTATAGAAATTGACTAAGGGTCAACGTCAGTGGTTATGAGGTGATGGAAAGTATAGTTCAAGAGTTGAAGAGTAACGGCCCATGGTCATGAATTAGCAAAACGTGTATTTTTTGCAAGTTTTGCTAATAGATTTCATATATTAGCTATATGAAAAATTATACCAACCGTAAGGAATACATAAGAAAACTACTTGCATACAAAGATAAAGACCTTATAAAAGTAGTTAGTGGTTTACGCAGAAGTGGTAAATCTACACTTCTAGAATTATACAGCGAAAGATTAGATAAATTTGGAATTGGAAAAAAACAAATTCAGTTCTACAATTTTGAATTACCTGAAAACTATGTAGGCAAAAATTGGGACGATATTTATCTCGAGATAAAAAAGAAATTACAGGTTAATAAACCGAACTATATTTTTCTAGATGAAGTACAAAATATTCCACTCTTTGAAAAATTAGTAGATGGATTGTTTGCGACTAAGAATGTGGATGTTTATATCACAGGGTCAAACGCTTTTTTGTTGTCAGGTGAATTAGCAACACTATTAAGTGGCCGTTACATTGAAATTTCTATTTTACCCTTCTCGTTTAACGAGTATTTAACAGCTAGAAACATTGATACGGGTAACAATTACTTGAATTACGAAGCACTGTTTTTTGATTATGTAAATGAAACTTCGTTGCCTAAAGGTGTTGAATTACGTGAAGATGGTTTCGATAAAGTTTACGAATATTTGGAAGCGATATTCACAACAATAATTGAGAAAGACATCACACAAAGATATAAGATAAATGAAAAGCGGGCATTTGAAAATATTGTAAAATTTGTGGCTTCGAACATTGGTAATGCCCTTTCGCCAAACAATATTTCAAACACTTTAAAACAGGACGGGCAACGCATACACCGCGACACCGTCGAAAGATATTTGGAATACTTAGTTGCAAGTTTTGTTTTCTACAAAGTAAATCGATTTGACCTGAAAGGCAGAAAACAATTGGCAACACAAGAAAAATACTACCTTGTGGATATGGGATTGCTCAATATTTTTATGGGCAAAGATCGTACTACTGACAGAGGCCACATCTTAGAGAATATTATTTACTTGGAACTGCTTCGCAGAGGCAACAAAATCTGGACTGGCACGAGTAGAAATAGCGAAGTGGACTTCGTATGCAAAACGAAAACAGGTGATATTGAATATTACCAAGTTGCTTGGCAATTGATCAGCGAAAATACTGTTGAACGGGAGTTCAGGGCACTGGAAAAAATCAAGGATAATTATCCAAAATATTTACTCACTACAGATGGATTTACGCAAAGCAAAAGAGGAGTAATACACCTAAATGCTTTTAACTGGTTACTCGAAACAAATGAATAATAATATTGATGATGAAAATCATATACCTTTCATTAATGACATTGCTAATTCTTGTCTCAAATATATTTGGACCTAGTACGACCGATTTCCAACCCAAATTCAAGGAATCAAAAAAGACCACACACAAAATAAAGCAAGGGCAGGAATATACTTTTGGCTATTTAGAGGTGTTGGAAAATCGAGAAAACCCAAAAAATGGTACGATTGAAATTCCTGTCTACATGTTCAAAAGCCGAAGTGCCAATCCAAAGAAAGACCCAATCATCTATACCGTCGGAGGCCCAGGGTCCACAACTATGCCGACAGCGCAGTACATGGATTACTACAAATACCTTGACGACAGGGACCTCATTTTAGTGGAACAACGTGGAAACTATTATGCAAAACCACATTTGGATTGTCCAGAATGGTCACAGGCAATTTATGAATCTAATCAACCGAATTTTGATAGTACAGACTATGACAAGGCCTTTGAGAATGCCGCAAAAAAATGCCGAGATAGACTTGAAAAAAAGGGTATAGATCTAAATGGCTACAACACAAAAGAAATTGCAGCTGACATAATCGATTTGGTGAATGTCTTAGAAATCGAGCAATATAATCTTCTGACCATTTCGTATAGCACTAAAATTGCCCAGGTCCTAATACGGGATTATCCCGATAAAATTAGAAGTATCGTAATGGACTCACCTCTTCCACTGGAAGTCAACTATGATGAAGAAAGCGTACAAAATCTTTTGGAATCAGTAACAACATTACTTGATGACTGTGAAAGAGATCAAGAATGTAACTTGGCTTTCCCTACTATTAAAGCTCGGTTCTTCGAGTATTTAGCGGAAAAAACGGTACATTCGTTGCAGGTTGATGTAGAAAATCCAAAAACCGGACAACCCGAGACCTTTTATTTAAAAGGAGAAGATTTAATAAGCGTTTTCACTTCAGCCTCTACGGGTGACGTTCCGAACATTCCTTTTGAGATAAACAGACTTTTAAACAACGACCTATCATCCGTTAAAGAACAGCTCACATATCGTTTTCAGGAGCCAAGTGAAGGGGCTGGAATAGGAATGCGACTTTCGGTTTGGTGTGCAGAAGAAAATCCGTTTAACTCCCTGGAAAAAATAGAGACTGAAACAACCAAATATCCCGAAGTTAGAGGGTTGTCACCTGCTGTCTTCGACCATGAAATTTGTCAAATTTGGGGAGTGCACGAGGTCGCTGATATAGAAAACCAACCGGTTAAAAGTACCCTACCTATACTATTCATCAATGGTGAATACGACAACGAAACCCCAGTAAAATGGGCAAAAACAATGTTGCCTAATTTTTCAAATGGCTACCATCTCGTTTTTGAAGGTTGGAAACACACACCAACAACCAATTGGGGTAATCAATGTGCCATGCAAGCGGCCAATGATTTTTTCAATAGCCCGAATGAAAAACCAAATCCTGTTTGCTTTAGAGAAACTGCAAGTCCTACGTTCAAAACAGAATAAGTCACTGCTTACCTGACCCCCCCTTAAAACTGGTCCAGTTTTTGGGGAGCCGACAGGTTGAATTAAACGTGTCGCATAAGTTTTTTTAACCTTGTTTGATACGCTTGTACATAATTTCTTTTTAATTTGTCCGATAAAAATGAGGCTTCAATTAACGCGCGTGTTCTCCGGGCTCCTGAATAATGGGAAATATCCAATTCTATCGACCACCAACGGCTTTTCAGGCATTGGCGCACAGGTCCCTTGGGAGAGCGATTGTCCTAGGCCGGAGGAGGATACGATTGAGGCTTTGGCGGGTATTCCCTTTGCTCGGAATAATGAATTTTGGATGTGGAATTTAGGGGAACTCGCCACAAAACAAATTCGAAATACCATTAAAGAAAGCCAAAATGGGGTGCCAATCATCCTGCACATGCCTTATTTCCCTGACGATGGCGGATGCCTTGAAGGTTGTAAACGGGTCGATGGAACCGCAAAATCATTCACAGAAACTGAATTCCTGGAGTTTGGCATAGCGACTTTCTTGGTCTCGATGGGTCCAGGTAGCTACTTTGGTTTCTCAAACATGCAGAATGACCCTGAATTGGCTGGCTGGGGAGACGTTAGTTGGGATTATTATCCACAGTACGAGAATATCGTTACCGGCAAACCAATTGGAGAGGTAGAAATTACGAACGACGGCATGACCTTCACTCGCACGTTCGAAGGTGGTACGGTGTGGGTCAATGTCGCTAATGGTACCTACAGTCTAGACCTGAATAATTAACCTGCTAACCAAATACAATACTAGAACCACCATGAAATCTAAGACAGCTTTGACGCTTACGACACCTTTAACGCTTATGACTCCTTTGAATTCCTTGACAACTTTGACAGCTTTGAAACCTATGAAAGCTCGTTTTCTACTTCTCATCCTTTTTGTCGGCTTAATCGGTTGTGGCGAAGAAAATATTTCTGGGAATCAGGATGATAACGAACAGGAGCAAATAAGTGACTCTATTAATAAAATATTACCGCTTGGGGCTTCCCGGGTAGAAGGAGCCCGGCCAGATTATGAGAGTTTTCGGTACGAACTTTGGAAGGATTTAGTAGAAAATGACTGGGTGTTTGATTTTATAGGAACCCAGGCTGATCAGGCGGATTATCCAACTTTTTCGGGCAAGGATTTTGATCGTGATCATGAGGGGCACGGTGGTTGGACGTCTGGGCAAATTCTTGAGGGCTTGCCTAGTTGGCTAGAGCAGACCGGAGGCCCGGATGTGGTGCTGTTTAGTTCGCCCGGTGGTAATGATATGTTGGAAGGCTTGGATTTTGACAACGCGGCGAGCAACATTAACCAGATAATTGATGAGCTTCGTGCGGCAAACCCAGAGGTGATTATTGTTATTGAAGTGATGGCTCCCGGCCTGCAAGAATTGTTCAATAGCGCGGAGTTAAGCGCCTATTATGCGGGCCTTCATGAACTGGTTAGTAGCATTGTGAGCGAGAAATCTACGGACTCCTCTCCCATTATCCCGTTAGATATGCATACCGGTTTTTCCGATGAGCTCCTCGCCGATGATGTCCACTATAATGAAACCGGGGCTGATTTTATCGCTTCACGGTATTATGAGGTATTGAACGAGGTGCTTCAGAGGTAGGTTCTTGCTATTTTTGGAAGTAGAATCCTATCAACTCCTGATTTACTCTCATGAACACCCAAAATATCTTCGTCTACGGCCTACTTCAGTCAAATTATGATAACGAAGCGGCAAAAATGCTTCGCCAACATGCCACCCTAATCGGCCCTGCAAGCATCCATGGATCCGTTTTTGACCTAGGTGATTACCCTGCTGCTTTTTTTGAAAAAAATATGAAAGGAATAGTGTCTGGGGAACTCTACTATATACATGGGGACTCGAAACAACTTCTGAAATTCTTGGATGAATTCGAAGGAATCGGCCCTGATGAGGAACATCCGTTGGAATACCATCGAGGATTTGTACTCGCGCAGTGCGAAGGTGGAGAAAAACCTGCACTATGCTATTTGTACAATAGGGCTATCACCCACATCCTCAATGGCGATGGATTAAAGCACGTGCTTGAGGAACTCTTACCGGGCCAAATACCCGGGGAGTTCCTCACTATGCGTGAATGCTTGATGGATGGCCCAGTGTCAGATGGGACTAACGAGGACTTGTCGTTATTTTTTGAACATCGCACGCTGTTTTTGCAAGATCTAGATCCTGGATTAGGTGTGGACGAATACGAAAAATTAAGCCGTTCGGAATTTCAGAAAATGAGACAGATTCAGAAAAAATCGGTCATCTGTCTGTGGTTCGAGCGGGATGTATTTTGCCAGGTAAATCTTTGGTTTGTGGCCTGGGTCATTAAGCAGTATGTCAAGCAAGCCCATGTGTATTTGGTGGAACCCGGCCTTAAAAGTCCCTATGCCTTTAATGGGTTAACAGCTACTGACCTTTATGATGTGTTTAAGCATCGAATCCGGCTCAATCCGGAGCAACTCTCCACATTTGCCATGTTATGGGAGCATTATGTGGCTGGTAATCGTGTAGGTCTTAAACAAGGCGCTCTCGATCTTAGTGAATCCTTTCCCTTTATCCCCGAAGCCGTGCAGGCTCACCTTGATCGTGAAGCCAAGGGTTCTTCTCTGGGGCGTCCAATGGATACGTTGAGGAAGATCATTTCTGAGCTAGATTCCGAACAGGGTTCCAAGTCAATTTCCAAAAATTTTGGGCCTATTTTTCAGAAGTTTTGTCGCCGCGAGGCCATCTATGGCTATGGCGATTTGCAGGTGCTTCGAATGGTCGAGCAGCTACAAAAGGACCTATAGAAGTACCTACCTAACAGACGAAAGACCCCTTAATAAAAAACCCCCGCAAGTTTCCCTGCAGAGGTTTATTGATACCACAACTTAGGTCATGTTGGGTCAGGTTATTTTATGAGTAGCATCTTTTTCGTTTGGAAAAAAGACGGAGTAGTAAAATCATGACCTTAATTGTAGTTGTTAACGGTATTCTAACAACTAACTAACATACCCATCCTAGCATCCTTTCGAACCGCCGAATCGGGTAGTTTTTTACTAATTTTTAAAAAAATAAGCCTACAGTCGATAATTGATCTAACAGAAAATTATAAGATAAGTACCAACCCTTCCTCTGCGACTCGATAACCTAAGGAATTAACATCATCACGCTCAGGACTGTCTAGGATAAGCGGATTTGTATGGTTAAAGTGGGTAAATATTATTTTTTGCTTCTCGGTTGGGCCAAGTTTACTAAAGCGTTGGATACTTTCTTGGATAAATGGATGGGGGATTTCTGACATATCACGCCCAGGAAGCTCGCTAGAATCGTAGAATGTACCGTCTAGCAACGCATAATCCACTTTCAAAATCTCTTCTTCAATGGATTTTTCCCATACTTCCCACTTATTAATGTCCGGAATGTAGAGCAAAGATGTTTCACCGTGTTGTATTTTATAACCAACTGTTTCGGAATACTCATCGCGATGAGGAACGAGGAAGGGTGTTACACTCAGCTCACTTGTCAATAATGTTGGCCGATCTGCTTGCAAACCATTAAGGATGATATTTCTGTAATTAACCAATTGACTCCACGGGCCATTGTTTTGTAAGAAAGAGGTCATTTGGGGCATGGCATATACAGGAACTTCTTTAGCCCCCATAGCTTCATGACCTAATTGCATAAGCCCAGTGTAATGTCCAATGTGAGCATGGGTTAAAAAAACACCCTCTAGTGAATATGATGGAACCTGCTGTTTAAGGGCTTTAAGTTGATACTTAATATCCGGGGTAGCATCAAATATCCACGTTGACTGATTGGATGGGTCGACTATAGCAATGGAACTAGCATGCCTAGGACCGACTTCACCTTGCCAGTACCGCTTACATTGCTCTTTTTCACAACCGATTTGGGGGAATCCAGCGTCCTGCGCAATGCCTAATACCACTACATAGGGAGTACTCAAACTGGAAGGGCTTAAAGTGTTCCCCGATAAGTCTACTAGAAATGAATCTTCATTCGAAGGGAGCAGTGGTGAGGTATTTTGAACATCGACACATGTGCTTAGAAAGAATAATATGACAAATACGAAATACTTCAACTCCTTTAATTATACAGTAAAATTAAAATTCTATGGAGGAATAATAGTCCTGTAAAATGTGAAAAGCTTGTTTTTTTACACCTTGCTCGGAAATTAGTCCTTTTCGGTTAAAATCGGCCTGTATACGCTTAAGATGACGGCGATGCGATCTAAAATCCATCAGGATCCATGGCGATGTTCCTGCTAAAAAGTCGATATTTTTTAGCATTTCGATATTATTTCGGTACACCGAAGCTTGATATTCTTCGGTCCATCGCTCGTTTTCTTTCCCATGTAAACCTTGCAGTGCTCCTCCTCCAAACTCACTGACGATCATTGGCTTATCATAAGCGGATTCCCATTTAATATCCTTACATGAGTCAGGAGTTCCGCCATACCAACCACAGTAACTATTTATTCCAATAACATCCACATAACGACCAAGTGGATCATCAATATAATTTTCACCTTTATTTCGTGAATGTATTTCAAGCGCTGCTGTGATCAACCGGGTCTGATCTAATGATTTAGTCCGGTCAACTAAGCGAGTTAAAAATGCCAACCTAGCATCCCCTAAGGGTGTTTCATTGGCAACCGACCACATCACAACTCCGGCTCTATTTTTATCTCGAGCAATCATCTCTTCCAACTGCTGTTCTGCATTCTGGTAGGTGGCCTCATTATCAAATAGTACTGTCCAATACACCGGGATCTCAGACCAAACCATAAGCCCCATTCGCTCAGCTTCTCGGACCATTGCCTCGTTATGTGGGTAGTGAGCCAAGCGAACAAAATTAGCCCCTAATTCCTTCGCCCAACCTAGGAGTACTCGCACTTCTTCCACCGATGTTACTCTACCGGTTTTGAATGGTGCCTCTTCATGAATACTAATTCCCTTCAAAAATACCGGTTCACCGTTGAGCAAAATCTTTGAGCCTTTAGTTGAAATCATTCGAAACCCAATTTTATCAACCAGCTCGTCCCCTTCATAGCTAAGCACAACTTCATACAATTTAGGCGACTTCGGTGACCATAGTTCAGGATTTGCTTGTAGGCTAAATAGGGCTATTCCCTGTTCATTAACGTTAGATTGTAAGGTGGAACCAAGTTCTGGTATAGATAGAGTCACTTCATCACCAGAGTTAGCTGATTGCACTTTTGCCCAGCCAATAATTTCATTTTTGTCGTTGGGATTTAATTGTATGAAATAATCATAAATGTGCTTTTTTGGTGTATAGACTAACGTTACAGATCGGGTAATACCCCCATAATTCCACCAATCAGTATTGATGGTAGGGATGGCCTCTCTCTTACGTCTATTGTCCACTTTTATGACCAACAAATTTTCTTGTGATTTTATTTTACCCGTAACATTTAATGAAAAAGAGGTATATCCTCCCACATGTTCTCCTACTTTTTCACCATTTAAATACACTTTTGCCTCATAGTTGATCGCCCCAAAATGCAGATAAAGTTCTTGATCGCCTTTAAGGTCTGCATCAAAATTAGTCTTATACCAAACCGTTCCCTCATAGTAATAGAGTTTTTCAGATTGGGTATTCCAATCGCCGGGGACCATTAATAAGTCGTCAGTATCAAAGTTATATTCAATGAGCTCAGAAGGATCCTCCATCTGCCTATCCATAAAATACCCATCTCCACGCGGTTGCCACCGATAATTGTAATAGCCATTCTCAAGCGGATCAACGATAATAGACCATAATCCATCGAGGGTTTGTGTGTGACGCCCTTGAATATTTTGCAAGGTGTATATCTGCTGGTCATGGTCTTGAGCACTTAAAACCGGCGTAACTAAGACCAATAATAATAAGCAGAGGATTAGTTTATTGAATGTTGGCATGTCAAAAGATTTTTATCGTGTACAGGTATGTTAGCATAATCTCACAATTACACAAAAACATGTTTAAATAATTAATTGGCGAATAAAACCACCCATCAATTACTTAACTGCAAACTAAGTAACTAATAAAGGTGGCTTTGTCAACTAATAGTATGTTGGTACGAGTGTCGCTACGTGTGTAGGTACGAAACCGATGAACTTATAGAACGGGTCATGCTGCGCTATTTAACCAAAAGCATCTTTTTGGTCTGGCTAAAAGACGGAGTAGTAATTTTGTACAGATATACCCCTGAAGACAACTCCGTAGCATCAAAGCTTGCTGTGTGTGAGCCTGCAAGTTGCTGTGTATTGACTAATTCCATCACCTTTTGTCCTAGACTATTGAACACCTCTAGTCGAACATGCGTTTGCTCGGGTAAGTTGTACTGTATTTGGGTAACGGGATTAAAAGGGTTTGGATAGTTTTGTGAGAGTTGATATTCCTTCGGTTCTAAGACATCTTGTTCAATGGTCTCTTGTATAGTAACCCAATTAGATTCATTGAACTGAGCACGCGCCTCAAATGTAGTGGTTGGTATATTCGATACTCGCAGTGTTGGATTGCTTACCGGACTTAGACCAAACATTGAAATACGCTTTGTATTTCCGTCCACATGCGTAAGTACCTGCCAATCGCTTGCTAAACCAACAGGAGAAAGCTCTGTCTCTGCGTCAACTTCAAACGTTATTGAATATAGAGCTTTATCGGTATCACTCAATTGTAGACGTAGTTCATAATCTGACTGATTGCTATTTAAATCATTGTCATCCAATGCAACCATATCCCAGTTAAGTGATGGTCTCCATGCAGCCTCCTTTAGTACGTGATTAGTAGAAGAACACGACAAAGTGGTTGGTAATCCTACCGTTTCACGCAACACAAAGTAAGCATCATAGGCGGTAACAGCCCCATTAGCGGTTACATCACCAGCAATAAACGCAACTCCTTGTAAAGGGTATTGTGGCGCTAAACGAACCGTATGGCGTAAAATATACGCCGCATCTAGCGCGGATACCCCAAAATCACCCGTTACGTCCCCACATTCTAGTCGGGTAACATCTACCCGTGCATCTGAGCTGTACACTGATGGCACACCCTCATTAAGCATCACCTCTTCTAAGCGAATAGTCGATACTCCGCCGGTTTTATACGAAATTTTCAGGTCGGTTAAAGCGCCATCCAAGGTAATTGGATCGATTCCTATTCCGGCTACAATTATTTGCCCAGCTTCCTCTGTATTGTAGGTCACATCGTAGCTGGATGTTAAGGTAGCATCATTATCTAAAAGGTCTACTTTAATAGAGTCGGGATTGTAGCGCATCGTATACTGAAAGGCATTGAATCCTTCTTGTGGCACACCTGAAATATACACAGAGGTGTAGGTAGTGTCTATGGTATACACCTGTTGATCGGGTATTGAGACCACCGTAGGATTAGCTATTTTTCTAAAATATACTTCACTCAGATTCACTGGTATATCGGATTGGCCAAACTCGAAACTAATTTTGAGATTAGGTCTTATTTCGTCCAGAGTAAATTCAACCGTATAGGAATTTTTTTCAGTAGTTATATCGTACCATGCTCGATTATACTCATGATAGGGTTCTTCATCCTGTCCAATAAAAACCCACCCTTGCCGCTGTGCATCTGCCCGAACAGAAAAGCTTAACGCATAGGTAGCCCCAATTTCTAATTTAGCCACCTGTGAACTGGTCAAATACTGGTTAAGCTGTACACTCCAGATTTCTGGACCTCCACCATTGGTGATGTTATCAACCCTAATTTCTTGGTTAGATATCTTAGTATCAGCAAAAATTTCTAAACGCTTTTCAGTCCATAAATCCCAATAGGTGTTGAGTTCCGGTTGGTTGAAGTTCGCATTAATGACCAAGTTATCATTTTCATAAAGATCGGAACAATTACCCCAATTAGGGGCTAACCCTTCTGCCGAAAAACCAAAGCCTTCGGGCTCATTGGCAAACACATCCACACACCAGTCCGAAAGGTTCTCAGAAAAGGCAGAATTTTCGACAAACATGTAATCCATACTCGATACATTGGCCACTAACCAATTTGATATATCATGGTTAAAACTCATATGACTGAACATATCCGTCATATCATTTACACGCGACACATCCCAGGAATTGAGTGGTTGATTAAATGTGTACGCCTTGTGAAACATGAATGACATGTCTCTTACATTTGATACGTCCCACTGCTCTATGTTTTGATCAAATGAGTGAGCATTTCTAAGCATAGCGTGTGTATTTATCACATTGGACATATCCCAGGTGGAGAGGTCTTGATTAAATACTAAGGCACTGTCAAACATCAATGGTGTAAATTCAGCACTCCCCATGTTCCATGCCCCAATGGGTTGATTGAACGCCAACGCTTTGTTAAACATACGTCCAAATTCGTAACCAGAAGAAACATTCCAGTTTGAAATGTCTTGATTGAAAGAACTAGCCTCCCAAAACATTCCATAAAACGACTCCACACTCGAAACATCCCAGCCAGATATATCACCATTAAAATTAGTAGCACCACCAAACATATAGTTCATAAACCGAACATTTGAGGTATTCCAGCTTGAAATATCTCCATTGAAGGACTCGGCATACACAAACATCGTTGACATTAGGGTATCAGCACTCAAATCCCAGTTATTAAGATCCTGGTTAAAAGATGTTGCGTTCCAAAACATGGAGCCTGTACGCCTCACATTACTGGTATTCCAGCTGTTAAGTGGCTGATTAAAAGCGTATGCTTCTGCGAACATTGTGGCCATATCAGTCACACTCGAAACATCCCATGAGTCTAAAGGCTGATTGAATGAATGAGCATTTAAAAACATTCGATACATCGTAGTTACCTTAGACGTATTCCATGTCGAAATATCCTGATCAAATACTACTGCCCCGTCAAACATATGAGCCATATCAGTTGCACTAGCGGTATTCCATGAACCAATGGGTTGGTTGAAATTCTGTGCATAAGAAAACATATGCCTGAAATCTTGCACATTGGAAACATCCCAAGCGTTCAGGCGTCCATTAAAATCAACCGCTTGTTCGAACATATGCCTCATCGTAGTCACATTCGAGACATCCCAACCTTCAAGACTCCAGTCAAAACTCTGTGCATCGAAAAACATTTCGGACATATCCGTTACACTCGAAGTGTTCCATGCGCCTATATCTTGGTTGAAGGAACGGGCGTAACGAAACATTTTGTGCATGTTGATCACATTCGAAACGTCCCAAGCACTTAAATCCTGATTAAACAGATCCGCATCATGAAACATCGATATCATAGACGTCACATTCGAAACGTCCCAATGTGAAATATCTTCATTGAACCCATAGTCCATAAACACTTGGGTGAAGAATAAATTATCCATGTTGGTAATGCCACTCGTACACGTGGTAGCTGCGTTTTCCGGGGTTACCTCATCTCTTGTTCGTTTTGTGTAGGTAACTCCATTAACCTCACCAGTATCACCTACTGATGCATCCGCACAAACTATAGTGATCCCGTTTTCATTGAGATAAAACGGTGGTCCAAAAACATCAAATCCAACTTCTACCTTAATTGCGTATTCACCCGTTCCAACTCCATTATTTTCTAACTCTCGAAAGAGCGATACTGCATCTGAATTACTGATCATTTCTTGAGTGATTTCTTGGTAGATATGATAATCTGCCCATCCATTAGGATCATGATCTATGTATTCAATGGGCCCGTCGTACACATCAATCAGTTGGAGTGAAATTACATCGGAAGGTGAAATGCTACCGTCAGTCGGAAATTCTCTCATATCAATAAGTATCAAATGGCGCTGATTTACAGGCTCCCAATCGTTGATGAGTATCCATTCCACCTCACCAGGTGTGGTAACAGCTTTGAAACTTTGAGCGCTTAAAGTCGCTCCGTTGAAAAGATATACCATAACTAGACATAACAATCCAAAAGAAAATCGTACAATTGACTTTTTCATCTAACTTCACTTTTGGTTACAATCATTTATTATTAAACAATTTATGCAAAAAAACAGCCTGCTCCTATTTGAGAATATAATTAGAGGCTTTTTTTTAGACCATATTTTTAAAATAGACTTCCCGTTTCACCTAAGAAGCCCATCGATTCACTGTATAATCTTCTTGCTTAAAATTTCATTTTACTTAATTTCATTTTACTCAAAAGCAGCCTCATCCCTAGCTTTTTTAAGCCTGATTGCTTGTTTTTGTACAATAGCTGTACAGTCTTTTGTTTACAAAACGTTACATTTTAGCAAATACTCCTCTCACCCTATGTAACCATTGTTACACATGAGCTACTGACGAGAAAACTCAACGGCCAGTAGTGCTATTACTCTTCTGACAACATATAAGGCACAATGTTGTATTTGAATGAGAAACCACTTTCAACGGAACCTTCAATGAGCCCAAACCAACCTCGATCTTCCCACACCGAGCTGGACATACCTTCCTCTAAGGCAGTTTGAACCACGGTACGGTAGTAGTTTCGAACTAAGTCGGTGTTTCGTTGTGGCTGGTTACCATCTCTTCCCACTCCAAACTCTCCATAATTAATAGGTACCCCTAATTCGCGGCCATGTGCTGCAACGGCTCGCATAGTATTAGCAGTTAGCTGGTCTCCTGGATAAGCGCTATTGTCTCCGGTTTCCCCGCAAAATTCCCAGGGATCATAGGAATGCACTTGAATAGCTAGGTAGTTATCCTGACCCTGCCCTGGCAATTGGGAGGGTGTTGGATACACCGAAAATATTTGATTGTGATTACCATAGGCGTTAGTGGCGATCATGACCGTGCGCTGCAGATTATTCCCACCCGTAGCCCGAATGGCTTCCACACCTAAGCGCATAACTCCCCGCGTAAATAACAGCGCCTGATCGCTGACCGGTGAAACCTCAGTACCCCAATGCCCAAAAGCCCCTTCAGGTTCGTTCAGTATTTCAAAAACGAGGTAATGATTGTACTCTTTAAAGTACTCAGCAATGTCGGTCCATAAGGTCTGAAGTTTATCGTTGTAGTAGGCGCTTCCATCATAATTGGCTTTAAAACTGCGCTCGTGATGCGCATTCAACACCACATAAAGCTCGCGTTCAATCGCAAAATCAATGACTTGCTTGAGTACCTTAAACCTAGGATGCTCGAAATTTACTTTCCCATTATCATCGGTTAAGGCACTTCCATTTACCGGATCCATCCATGTGGTGGGAATTCGTATATGTTTCATTCCCGCTTGCTCGTAGGTAGCTATAATAGCGGCGATCTCAAAGAAATCGAACCGGTGAGCCCCAAGATCGAAGACATTGCCAAGGTTTATGCCCGTACCCATTTCTAGAGTAACTTGCGTAGCATCAGGAAAATCACCTTCTCCATTAGATTGAGACGAGGTGGGATTGTTGCAGGCCGATAGGAACAGCAGAAGCAATGTGAATAAAACGGCATGTAGTTGTTGCATAATGTAGATATCCTAACGTTTATGATTGCGCGAATGCTTAAGAATGGCTAGTAAATAATAGTAATAACGCAGGAGTATTGATACTCTTAAAACACCCAATCGGTACGCAGCACAAGCAGATGCTTTAGGGGCTCCCCAGTAAATAATTTACGGGTCCGGTATTGCATACCGACCTTAATAGGAGTCCCTAATACCTGATTGGTCACCGCTATGTTTAATCGGTTTTCGTAGCTTTTTTTGGTCGCATTGAAATCGAACAGAAAATCGTTGGTAATCTTTCGTGAGGCGAACTTCGAATGATTGGGAAACAGATTAAAGTCGAAGGAATACCACCACCGATTACTATATTCTTTTTTAAACCGTTGCTCTAAACGCAGCCGTTGTCGTAACTGAATGGCATTGTTATGCGCATATCCGATAACTTGAACCGGGCGATACTCATTGTTAGAACCTTCCGGTAATAAGTTATACCGCCGATAAATTAACTGAGCACTAAGCGAAAAAGCTCCCCATGCTCCTATATTTCGTTGTAACGCTTGCTGAAAAAACACTAGTTCTGGTTGGTCGTAGCTAGTAAAGTCCGAATAAAAAACCGTTTTCGAACTAAGTTGTTCTTCTCCATTAAAGCTTATGGGTATGGTGAATCGATTAAAGCTTAATAGGTCAATTTCTTGGGAGTATAGTGGCTGGGATAAGGCTCCCAAAAATAGAAACCCAAGTATCAAGTGAATGAGTGCGATTTTTTTCATACCCAAAAATACCCATTTTTTTAGCAAGTTTCGTTTTCTAGTAGTAGGTTTTATGCATCATAACTCCTAATCCTACCTGTATGAATCGGCTCCCCCATAATTTACCTATCCAACGCCAAATACTGCTGCTAAGTCTTTTGTTACTGAGCTTGTATAGTTTCTCGGTTGCGTGCGAAAATAAACTACCGCACAACTCTCCAACGGTACGTTCTGGTCATATTGACTCTTACCCGGGATTTATTTCAACCCATGTCCCCTCTCGAGACGTAGCCATTTGGCTCCCAGAAGACTATCCTACCCAAGCCCCCTACCAGGTATTATACATGCATGACGGGCAAATGCTCTTCGATTCTACCTCTACTTGGAACGGTCAGGAATGGGGGGTGGATGAAACTCTATCCCACTTAATTCGCAACGGAGACGTCCCCCCAACCATCGTTGTGGGTATATCAAACACCCAGAATCGGCATTCCGAATATTTCCCTCAGAAACCCTTTGAAAGCCAGACTAAAGCACGTCAAGACTCCCTCATCGCCCATGCCAAACGAGGACAAAACAGCTTATTCGCCTCTCCTATATACTCAGACCGCTACCTCTCCTTTCTGGTTGATGAACTCAAGCCCTTCGTTGATGAACGCTACGCTACGCAAACTACTCCAGAACATACCTTTATCGGTGGTTCAAGTATGGGAGGACTCATTTCCTTGTATGCACTAACCGAATATCCTGAGGTCTTTGGGGGTGCCGCTTGTCTATCTACCCATTGGATTGGCACCTTTGAATCGACTGCCAATACCTTTCCAGGACTTTATCTTCGCTATTTAGAAGAGCATCTACCGAAGCCAGAAACACACAAAATGTATTTCGATTACGGTACAGTGGGACTCGACTCTCTCTATGAACCTTATCAGTTAAAGGTAGATGAACTCATGAATAAACTAGGGTATGATGACCGAAATTGGTTGTCTCGAAAATTTGAAGGGGCAGACCACAGCGAGCGATCATGGAAAGCTCGCCTGTCTACTCCACTTAAATTTTTACTTAATTAAGGTCATTTTCTTAGTCAAACTTTGACTATTTGTGGTCAACCTATACATATAAATGCCAGAAGCTAAATTGGAGGCGTTTACATTTATTCTATGTTGACCAGACTCCAATCGGTCATTCACCAAGGTCAAAACCTGCTGTCCCAATAGGTTATATACAACCAAGCTGACATCCTGAGCTTTATTAAGCTCGAAACTTATGCTGGTCGTTGGATTAAAGGGATTAGGGTAGTTTTGATGTAAGGTAATACGTACTGGTTCATACTTTTCCGTTTCTGAATTTGTTAAATCCATGCTGGAGTACAGTAGATTCCCTGTTTCTGCATCCATAAACATAGATAACGAATCTTCCATAACGACGTTACCCATTGAATCCATAGCGGTAGCGTACATGGTCATATGCCAGGTAAGTGGAATCAACTCTGGAGCTAAATCTACTGGTAAACTCCAATAATTGTGAAGTATACTTACGTCCATATCCATGGCTACGTTTATTCCTGTAGGAATTTCAGGGAGTAGCAGAGTGGTAATATCATCTACACTTGAAAATGCTTGTTCAAAAATCATCATGAATAATTCATCACTATCCACATATTCTTCAGGTAGGGGTTTCATGAGCGAAAAGTCGACCTCCTCTTCCACATCACCCTCTCCAAATAGCTCGTAGTACATGACTCCGTCCATACCTACCGCCATCGCAATCATCGAATCCAAGCTCGCCTCATACGCATATACCTCCCACATCATCGCATAACCATTCGGAATCATAGGTATGCCTGGGCCATGGCCTAAACTATCATCTTCATGCTCACTGCGAACGAGCGTAAATTGCGAGTTCAGCCCCGTGAAGTTTGGCGTTCGGCCGCCTGACCACATTGTTGAGTCCGATGGATATGAATCGTCATAACCATCCTCTCCATTATCATGATTACCGTAGCCATAATAGGTACTTCCACCCATAATCGTGGCACTCACACCCATCGAATCCAAGGCCTGCTGTGCTAGGTAAACCGCATCACTAAAGACCAGACCCTCAGGCTCAATAAATTCCTCGAAATCTACGGTGTAGCGCTCGGTGTATACCGTGTCACCTGTTACTACGTCTAGGTAAATAACATATTCTTCCGCTTTAACATTACCATACATATCAGCTGAAACACCATAGTAACTCACCGACCACATAAATGGAACTTCTGCGGGGTCTTGTTCGGGGAAAGACCAGTACTCATGAAGTACATACACTTCCATGTCCCAAAACAAGAACACTTCCTCACCCGTTGGACTATATTCTTGTCGGAACATCGCTCCACCTAGTTCTTCGGCTTTCATCACAGCTAAATCACTATTCACATACTCTTGAGGTAGGGGTTTCATAAGCGAAAAATCGACCTCCTCTTCCACATCACCCTCTCCAAATAGCTCATAGTACGTGACTCCGTCCATACCTACCGCCATCGCAATCATCGAATCCAAGCTCGCCTCATACGCATATACCTCCCACATCATCGCGTAACCATTCGGGGCCATTGGCTTGCCTGGGCCATGGCCTAAACTATCGTCTTCATGCTCACTGCGAACGAGTGTAAATTGCGAGTTCAGCCCCGTGAAGTTTGGCGTCCGGCCACCTGACCACATTGTTGAGTCCGATGGATATGAATCGTCATGGCCTTCGCCTCCATTATCATCATTTCCTGGGCCATAATAGGTACTTCCACCCATAATCGTAGCGCTCACCCCCATTGAATCCAATGCCTGCTGTGCTAAGTAGACCGCATCACTAAAAACTAAACCCTTAGGCTCAACGTATTGCTCTAAATCTACGGTGTAGCGCTCGGTGTAAACCGTATCACCTGTTACTATGTCTAGGTAAATAACATATTCTTCTGCACTTAACTTACCAGTTATATCAGCCGAAACTCCATAGTAATTCACTGACCACATAAATGGAACTTCTGCGGGGTCTTGTTCGGGGAAAGACCAGTACTCATGAAGTGCATGCACTTCCATGTCCCAAAACAAGAACACCTCCTCACCCGTTGGAGCATATTCTTGAAGGAACATAGCGCCACCAAGATCTTGGGCTATCATTACAGCTGAATCACTATCTACATACTCTTGAGGTAGGGGTTTCATAAGTGAAAAGTCGACTTCATCTTCTACATCGGCCTCACCAAATAGCTCATAGTACATGACTCCATCAGCGCCCACCAGCATTGCAATCATCGAATCCATGCTCGCCTCATACGCATATACCTCCCACATCATCGCGTAACCATTCGGGGTCATTGGCTTGTCTGGGCCATGGCCTAAACTATCGTCTTCATGCTCACTGCGAACGAGCGTAAATTGCGAGTTCAGCCCTGTGAAGTTTGGCGTCCGGCCGCCTGACCACATCGTCGAGTCCGATGGATATGAATCGTCATGGCCTTCGCCTCCATTGTCATCATTTCCTGGACCGTAAAAAGTAGCTCCCCCCATAATCGTGGCGCTCACACCCATTGAATCCAATGCCTGCTGTGCTAAATAAACCGCATCACTAAAAACTAAGGAGTCGGGTTTGTCCTGTGCAAACAAAGCAGAAGAACATAGAAATATTATTAAAAATGAGAATAACTGTTTAACCATTTTTGGAAGCCTCGTACCTGATATGTGTAAATTATTGCAAGACATAAATATGCTCATTAAATACTCAAGACTCAATAGCATAACTGGGCTCATTTACACTTGATTTAAGATTATTTCTAATCGCTAAAAATTCATGTTCACTTCGATTCAAATACAATCCTGGGTGATAAGTGACGAGCGCCTCCCAAAGTAAATCAAAGTGCGCCTTCATTTCTTGCACTTCTAACAAGTCCCAATGTGATTGTATTTGTGCGAAAAGTGAACCGGTTGCTAACCAAAGAAGTAGTAAGAAAGAAACTGAACGCATAGTAACAGTTTGTCTTTTTCATGGCAATTATGGGTTAGAATAATTGCCCGAAATTTCTACTTTAGATTGGTACAGTTTTAAGTGAGGAAGTCAGTGCAGTCGTTGCTTCCACTGGTTTAGTCGGAAAAATAGCAAGATGGCTTAGCTAGAAACCATGTTTCTATTTTTATTAAGGTGTTATTATGGATATTGACTATGATTTTTGGATTACCATTATTTTAGGTGGGGTTTTTGGAGGCATATTTGGTCCACTTATTGTAAAAAGATTAAAGAAAAAAGGATGGTTGAAAATCGACCAAAAGGATACCAAAAAAAAATAGCGCCTAAACAGGCTCACAGCTCACATCTAAATTAGGAAATAGATGGAGCACATTATGCTTTAAGAAGCATTCCTAATTTCATAATAGAATTACCACCTAAAACAACTCTTCATTACATTTTAAAGGCCAGTGAGATAATTCACTGGTTTTTTTTATTCCCTACAAAACCCTTCACTATTATCTTGCATGTACCCGATCCACCAAAGGATTCATCACCCGAAACCACAGGGGCGGGATTACGGCTAATAAAATCATCCCGGGATACCCTGTAGGTAATTGCGGGCTATCATCCAAACTACGCAGCACCTGATAGTGCCTACTGGCCACCATATGATGATCTGAATGGCGCGATAATTCGAATAGAAACATTCGACTAACTACATGATCAGAATTCCACGAATGATGATGATCTACTTTTTGGTATCGATCCCGCTCATCTTTTTCACGTTCTAGGCCATAATGCTCTAGGTAATTCACCGCTTCTAAGAGTGAAAAAGCCAGCACGCAACTAACGATATATAGTAGTGCGACCACTGGCCCCATCAACCAGAAAATAGTCGCAAGCCAAGCTAGCTGAGTCACTTGAAATCCCAGCATTTCATTGGAAAATGACCAAAATCCTTTCTTTTTTTTCTTCAGACGCTTGCGCTCAATCTCCCAAGCTGAACGGTATTGATCGGGCACCGACCGCACTAAAAACCGGTAAAAGGTCTCCCCCTTACGAGCGGTTGCGGCATCTTCTTCGGTCCCAACATGTTTGTGATGTCCATACACGTGCTCTATGGCAAAATGCATATAGAGGGTTGTCAAGAGTAGGGCTCGGCCTAACGACTGTTCAAACTTGGAACTTCGGTGAATGAGTTCATGGGCCACGGTAAAGCCAATCCCACCATTGCTAATGCCCAAAGAAAGGGTGGCCCCAATTAAGCCCAGTATCCAAACTGCCGAGTTTAAACCGGTAGAAAATTCAGCACCGGTCAAGCTGCCAATAACTCCGATTCCCGGTCCTGAAAACCCACCCGCAGACAGTTTCAGCAAGAAAAATGCCGTTAATGCATATTGGATCGGTACATACGACCATAATAATAAGGTATAGCCAAAACTGGCTTTGGCCTTGGCTTCTTGCTCTGGATTGTGGTTACTAGGGTTGCTTCCGACCAACCATTCAATCAGAGGAATAAAAAGAAAAACGTAGATAGGTGTTATCAGCGTCCAATAGCCCCCTAGCCACATCCCTAGTGCAGCAGCTATTGGAATCGAATACGAGGGTAGGTACTTCCAAATAGACATAATGAATAGAGTTTGTTAATCGGTGTGGAAATGAGTATTTGGTGAGTATAAAAAGAATACCAAATCAGCCGAAAATTACCAACTTTCTACCTACTCTTAACTCCGGTCCTCATCGGTGGGATTTTCCCCAAAACGAGCAGGAACCCAACGCATGGAATCCAGGCGAGGGCGGACGTACTCCGGATGTTTGGTAATCTTTGGGAACACAATGGGTTCAGGGGTTAGGTCTTCATAGGGAATTTGATCCAACAGATGCGAAATGCAATTGAGCCGAGCATGCCTTTTTACATCTGCATTCACCACAAACCATGGGGATTCATCGGTGTCAGTAGCGGAAAACATCTCATCTTTTGCGCGCGAATAATCCACCCATCGCACACGAGCCTCGATATCCATAGGGCTTAACTTCCAGCGTTTCATCGGATTTTCGTTACGAGCTATAAACCGGCGTTTCTGCTCGGCGTCACTAATCGAAAACCAGTACTTAATCAGAGTAATCCCCGAATTTTGTAGCATTTGCTCGAACAGCGGAGCACTCCTCAAAAACTCGGCATGTTCTTGCTCCGTGCAAAAGCCCATCACCCTCTCGACCCCTGCCCGGTTATACCAACTCCGGTCAAACAACACCATTTCCCCCGCCGCAGGCAACTCCTTGACATACCGCTGGAAATACCACTGTGTTTTTTCCCGCTCAGTGGGTTTAGGCAAAGCGACCACTCGCACCACCCTCGGGCTCAAGGGCTCCACGATTCTCTTAATCACCCCACCCTTTCCCGCGGCATCTCGACCCTCAAACAGTACCGCCACTTTCAAGCCTTGCTCCTTAATCCAATACTGCAGTTTAACCAACTCTTGTTGCAGCTTAAACAACTCTTCCTCATACCGTGTGCGATCCATTTCCATACGAGTTCCTCAGATTTTTTAACTCTTTACTCCCATAGAATAGGATTGTTTTTGCACATCATCCAATTTTATTGTTATTTCGGAATTGATTTTACTCACACTAAGCAGGAAAAACACTCAGCTTTCATACTCACACTAAGCAGGAAAAACACTCATGAATTACCGCACACTCGGAAAAACTGGATTTAATGTATCCGAACTATCCCTAGGAACTTGGCAATTAGGTGGAGTTTGGGGCACTGGTTTTGACCATGCTTCTGCCCAACTCCTGCTCGATGCCGCGTACGATGAGGGGGTGAATTTTTTCGATACGGCCGATGTGTATGAGAACGGAGAAAGCGAAAAAGCGGTAGGGACATTTTTAGCTAAAAAGGGCTCCTCTGCTAATATCAAAGTGGCAACCAAATGTGGAAAAAGGATTAATCCTTTCACCAACGAACACTTTAGTCCTGAGGTATTACGAGGACATGTGGAAGATTCTCTGCAACGACTCGGGGTGGAAACCATCGACCTTATACAACTACATTGCCCACCCACTGAGGTGTATTATCGACCTGAAATTTTTGGTTTATTCGACCGGCTAAAAGAAGAGGGGAAAATTCAACATCTTGGCGTGAGTGTAGAAAAAGTAGAAGAAGCTGTAAAAGCTATTCAGTTCGACAATGTAACCACCGTACAAATCATCTATAACCTGTTCCGGCAACGTCCCAATGATTATTTTTTCGACATGGCAAAAGAAAAAAACATCGGGATCATCGTTCGCGTACCTTTGGCAAGTGGGTTATTGAGTGGCAAAATGACACGCCAATCAACCTTTAATCCTAATGATCACCGGCACGGAAATCGCAATGGTGAGTGGTTTGATAAAGGAGAAACCTTTGCAGGAGTTCCTTTTGAAACAGGACTTGAAGCAGTGGAAAAACTGAGGGAGATTTTCAGCGGATACGATTCATTAGCGCAGGTCGCTTTGAAATGGATTTTACTCAATCAAAAAATAAGCGTCATTATTCCAGGTGCTTCTAAGTTGCCCCATATTCCAAGTAATATGACCGCTGGTAACCTACCTGATTTTACCCCGGATCAATTAACCGCCGCTCAGCACGTCTATGACTCCATGATTAAACATCATGTACATGACTTATGGTAAGGGTGGGAGAATCTTTTAGCTGTCTGTTTATTTTTCTTCTACCGAGGCGCCAACAATTTGTTTAATAAAATCTCTGGTGGGTTCTGATGGGGTTCGCTGGGTTTGTTTCATAAGAATACCAATAATTCCCAATTCCGGATCAGCATAATACTGGGTATTAAAGTATCCGCCCCAATCAAACGTGCCTATACTTCCTCGGCCTCCTACAGCGAACCCTTGATCTGTTACCACACCAAAGGCCAAACCGTAGTATTCCTTACCCCCACCAAAAAAATCTCCCGTTTGGTTACTCATGATTAGGTCAATGGTGGTTGGACTCAGTATTCGATGCTCATTAAATACGCCCCCGTTCAAGTACATTTGAAGAAAACGTGCATAATCCTGGGCTGTACTACTAAGACCTGCACCACCAGAAAAGAACCGTTTCGCTCCCTGTATAGGGTACGCAGCATCGTAGTATCCATCTGGGTGGCCTTCGTAGATCACCCATTCTCCATCTGAGTCTTTGGTCTGCACTGGAACCAAGCGCCGGTACTGCTCGGGGCGTAAATAAAATTGAGTATCCATCATCCCGAGTGGATCAAACAGATGTTCCTTCAAGAATTGATCAAATGTCTGGCCTGAAAGTACCTCAACCAGATACCCTAGCACATCCAAACCCTCTGAATAGGTGAAGCGAGCACCTGGATCGTGATGTAGAGGTAGGCCAGCTAAACGTTGCACACTCTCGGCAATGCTCACGTCTTCGGTGCTATATAGGTCAACCACCCCCGCTTTTTGATAGATCTTTCGCATTCTATGGTCACCATCGATGATTCCATAGCCCAAGCCTGAGGTATGGGTGAGGAGGTGACGGATGGTGATAGCCCCTTCGGCAGGGCGCGTGGTATAGGATGAATCGGCCTCATTGAAATCGACCAAAACCGTGTGCGCACCAAATTCGGGCACATACTTCGATATGGGATCATCTAAGAGAAAGCGGCCTTGCTCCCAAAGCATCATCACCGCCGTTGCTGTAATCGCCTTTGTTTGGGAGGCAATTCGAAAAATTTGATCGGTCTGGTAGGCTTCCCTGGTCGTTGGATTCGCAGTGCCAAAAGCTTTTTCATACACTATATACCCATTGCGTACAATCAAGGCCACTGCTCCTGGGATTTGTTCCTGCTCTATCGCCTTTAGCAACATCGAATCTAGGTAGGCCAATCGTGTCGACGACATACCAACCGATTCTGGCAAGGTAGTGGGCCAAACATGCGTCTCTGCTTCCCAATCTGTGACCTGTGCTGCGCCTCTTTCCCGAATCTGAGCGTCCAATTCCGTTGGAAAAAACGCTCCGAATACACTCAAAAAACATAACACTACTAGATACTTTGGTACATTTTTCATCATTTTTTTGTTTTACTTCGGGTTGATGTGTTTCGCGACCTGCATGATAATCTCACTCCGCTATGGTAAGCTTTCCTACTCATTTGTTCAATTCCTACTCATTTGTTCTCGCAAAAGTCGCTGCGCTGTTTCCCAATCAAGCACGGAAGTCAATCCCCCTTTCATGTGCTTATCCACTAATTCTAGGGCTATTTGTGCACCCTCAAATAGCCCTTCTTGGTACGACTTTACCCCGGTTTTGACTCCTCCAATTTTCGCCGGATTCGCTACTCCTTGAGCTTGCCCTACCAAATACCCAAAAAGAAATGCCGTGCTCGCAACCGAAATTCCTACTAAAATTTCCATAAACCCTCCTACTATTGTTGTGACAACCTTATTATAGGTTGTTTTGACTTAATTATTTATTAGATTATACATAATTATACGTAGACCAATGCGCCTTTTTAGATTGGTTCACGTATACTTTAGTTCAGCGTATAGATTACCCTGATTATACACAATCACCCGTCTATTTCTATGGTATTAGCAACAAATCATGGCGTAAAACCTTTGCTGTTAGCATTATTTTGTTCTTACATCGTGTTATTTTTTGATGGGCAATTATTTGCACAGAACCCACCTGCCAATATTGAAGTTTTTTTAGCCGATGTAACCATTGTCAATAGTGAATTCAAATTGCACAGAGTTCAAAACATCTCTAACAACCCAGGATACGATAGTCAACCCTGGTTTTCATCGGATGGCACTACCTTATTATATGCTTCGGATCGTAATGGCGAAACAGATATCGTGTCAATGAGCGTATGGTCCCTAAATAAGATCTGGCTCACCAATACACCCAATCGAAGCGAATATTCCCCTCAATTCACCCCTGATGGTCAAGAACTAAGCTACATAACCCTTTCTCCGGACGGAATTCAGGACTTCAGAAGTATACCACTGTTGGGTATTCAAGGTCAACAGAAGGTCGAAACAGTGATAGAGAGTGAACGAATTATAGGGTATTATCATTGGGCTAGCCCCTCATCGTATCTATGCTTTGTACTCCCAACAGATCAGGCACCCGCTACATTACAATGGCACAAGCTTGTGGATAGTCCCCACGCGGATTCGACTGATACCCCAATAGCAAGTAAACAAATACTAGACGCTTCGCCAGGTCGGTCTTTTTTGCCCATTCCAAACACCGATTTATTGAGTTTTATTGACAAGCAAACTAATCCTTGGCGCATTAAGAGCTTTAATCCTGACACGGAGGAAATCTTATCCATAGCACCAACTCTTTCTGGATCAGAAGATTTTGCCTGGCTACCCAATGGGTTTCCAATTATGGGAAACGGTTCTGAATTGCGATTTTTTAATGGTCAGGATTGGTTAATGCTCTATGATTTTACCGAAGCAGGCATAAAAAACATTAGCCGAGTTGCGGTAAATGTTAAAGGTGAGAAAATTGCTATCGTCGGCGAATTAGCAGAGTAGACTTATTCGGTAAGTTTAATAATGAGTCCGTTAAAGATAAAGGCATGAAACGGAACTACGGCATACCAATACAATCGCCCAGAAATTCCCAAGGGGCGAAAGGTGGCAGTTTGAATTAATTCATTCCCCTGCACCGAAAATTCTAACCACGCCTCTCCCGGTAGCTTCATCTCGGCAAATAGCAGCAACCGCCCTTGATCCTTATCCACTTCCATTACGCGCCAAAAATCTAAGGCATCACCCACCGATATGCTATCTTGATTGGTTCTTCCCCTTCTAAGGCCTACTCCGCCCCAAAGTTTGTCTAAAAAACCGCGAATCTGCCATAACCAATTCCCATAGTACCACCCGTTTTTCCCTCCTATACTCCAAATTCGATGAATACATGTTTCACGATCCCGGAATACGGATCGTCTGACATCTTTAAAACAACCAAAGCTAGGTACAGATCCATATTTTTCAATATTGATGTCCGTCCCACTACTTGTGTAGGAATCTTTCCAGGACGATGCAATTTCATCTTTGTTTACCTTATTCATTGCACGAACCAGCGCCGCATTATAAGAAATGGGTTCAATACCAAGAATTTTTCGCAAGTTGTTTGGTCGGCACACTACTTCAATTTTCATACTATCGACCAGTGATCGGGCCAACAAATACGAAGTAGAGGTAACAAAATACAACCAATAGGAAGAGAGTTTAGGAGTCATTACTGGAACCGTATAAATACGCCGCTGTAACCCACGTACCTCAGCAAAACCCACCAACATTTCCTTGTAGGTAAGCACATCATCACACCCAATATCATAGTGGTTCCCGTACGTTTGCTCATGAGATAGGCAACCGGTCAAAAATAACAAAACATCAGAAATGCCAATGGGCTGAGTCTTCGTTTTCAACCATCTTGGCGCCACCATTATGGGTAATTTTTCTACCAAATCCCGAATAATTTCAAACGATGCACTTCCTGATCCAACGATTATGCCCGCACGTAATGTGGTCAACGCATAAGCCCCCTTAGAAAGCTCGTCTTCTACCCTCTTTCTAGACTGTAAATGCTCTGAGAGTTTTTCTTGGTTTACAATTCCACTTAGGTAAATAAGTTGCTTTGCCTGAGTCTTCGAAAACGCCTCACAAAAATTCTTAGCACATTCTAACTCCATAGCTGCATAATCAGCCGAGCTAGACATAGAGTGTACTAGGTAATATCCAGCATCGATATCTTTAGGGATATTCTTTAACGATTCAGGATCAAGCAAATCAATTTCAAGTACATCTACAACCTCTTTAACATCCGTGGATGGGTTAAATCGTTTGGCGTCCCTCACACAACAGGTAACCTTATGACCTGCCTCAATGAGCTCGGGTAGAAGTCGCTTTCCAATATATCCAGTAGAACCTGTTAATAAAATATGCATGTTGGTAATGTACTAATAATTCGAGATAAAGCAGGTTCATGTAATCCCCCTTTTAGTCTAAGGAACTTAGATCGATAATCCACTGGTTATACCTTCATGATTAAAATTGCTTGGCATCCTTGCTATGTGCACCCAGTACCAGAGGGGCATCGCTTTCCTATGGAAAAATATGAACTCCTACCCCAACGTTTGCACAGAGAGGGCCTAGCCCTTGAAGACGATTTTTTTGAACCCTCCGAGGGATTGCGCTATGATCTTGGGGTTCATTGCCCAGATTATGTACATCGACTGCTAAATCTCGAACTCAGCAAAAAAGAAGAACGAGCTAGTGGATTTAGCCTAAGTCAAAGCTTGGTTGATCGCGAATTACGAATTACAAATGGCACGGTTGAAGGTGCCCTTTGGGCTTTGAATAATCGTTCAGCAGCTTTCAATATAGCAGGAGGAACCCATCATGCATCTGCAAATAAAGCTGAAGGTTTTTGTCTACTTAACGATCAAGCTATTGCCTCTAGTTATTTATTGGAAAACACAAAAGTATCACAAATTTTAATTATTGACTTGGACGTACATCAGGGCAATGGTACTGCCCAAATATTTAAAAACATTAATAATGTATATACTTTCAGTATGCATGGGGCTAATAATTATCCCTACCACAAACCTCCTTCCGATTTAGATATACCATTACCAGACAATACTGATGACAAAAAATATCTCAGCTTATTAAAAAAATATTTGCCAAACATTATGACTGAGATAAATCCCGACTTTATATTCTATTTAGCAGGTGTAGATGTATTGGCCGAAGATAAATTAGGCCGGCTTGGATTAACTCTAAACGGTTGTACAGAACGAGATGAGTTGGTTTTTGCCTTGGCTAAGGATAATGATATCCCAATTATGACAACGATGGGGGGTGGATATGCCCCAGATATTAAAATAATTCTCGAGGCACATTGTAATACATTTCGTAGTGCTTCGGATGTATTTTATTAACCACTCAAATAAATTTTTTCAAGCAATTAACATAAAGCTTAAAAAACTTTATGTTGTAGGTAGTACAAAGTTAACATCCTGATATGAAATATTTCACATTCTTAACTCTTTTATTTTTTGTTACCAACCATAATTTAATGGCCCAAAATGTAGAAATAGATGATTCATCTGTAACCGAAAGCTATTTAATCCAACTAAATGACAATACGTTACTAAAGGGAGAAATAAATAAAGTAACTCCTGATTCAATATTTCTAAGACTAGAATTTTTAGGTGACGTTAGTATTTCAAAAAAATCAAATTTTATAGTAGAAATTGATGGTGGTTCGACATTTAGAGGAGAATTATTAGAATCCTCAAATGATTCGTTATTATTCGATTTGATTGGGTTAACAAATGTTTGGATTGAAAATAAAAATATTATAAAGCTAACAGTTATTGAATGGCAAGATGTAGGTACTGAAGGATTTAGTATGGCCAATCAACATAAGACTAGATATTTATTTAGTCCTTCTGGTTATTCAATTAGTGAAGGAAGTGGATACTACCAAAATATCTTTGGTATATTTAATGCAGTCAATTATGGTATCCGAGATAATATAAGTATTGGATTTGGGACTGAATTTAATTCGCTATTAAATGAGGGCGTTCCGACACTATTTATAACTCCTAAATTTGGAAAAAAATATAATGAGAACACCTATCTTGCGGGTGGAATACTTATTGGTTCCGTCAGTAAAGTATTTGCAGATAATCCATTTATTGGGGTTGGTTATGGTGTCATAACAAAAGGCACCGAAAACAGAAATATATCTCTTGCATTAGGTCACAGTTTTGGTAACGAAGACCTGAATTCTCCAATCCTAACTCTAAATGGTTATTTACGAGTTAATGACAAATATGGTTTCGTATCTGAAAATTGGTTAGTAAAAAATAATGCAATACTTGCCTATGGTTTTCGAAAGTTTGACAAAAAAGTGTCAACCGATATTGGTTTAGTTTTTGTTTCATTCAGTGATACCAGTACAGAATGGACATATGATCCAGATACTCAAGATTATATTGAAACTGGTACAGTAACAGACAGAATAGTTGTTCCTTTCCCATATATTGGTTGGGTATTTAACTGGTAATCATTTGAAACAAATTGAATGATTAGAACACTCAGAACCACAGACTTAGAATTAATACATAAATGGAATCAATCCACAGTACCCAAAGTTAATTCACTTACCTTTGAAGAATTCCGTTTACAATCTGTCAATTGTACCTACAGCTACATCCAGTGTTCAACTGATTCCATGCCTGTAGGTTTCATATTCTTGTATGACGAAAAGACTGATTATGACAGCCTAAACTACTTATACTTTAAAAGCAGGTATCAAAAATTCTTATATGTCGATAGAATAATCATTGCTGGGGAACATCAAAAAAAAGGGTACGGACAACAATTATATGATTTTATAATTGATACTCACAACCCAGATATATTTTGCTGTGAAGTAAATATTACCCCCCCAAATAGACAATCACTAAGTTTTCATCATAAATATGGCTTTAAAGAAATAGGCCAACAAAACGTCTACAATAAGGTAGTTAGTCTGTTGACCTATTCTAAATAATACCAATTAGAATTAGTTTATTTAATAAGCATCATTTTTCTAGTTTCCAGATAGTTACCTGCTTTAAGCTGATAGATATAAACTCCCGAAGAGAGTGCTGAAGCGTCAAACTGTACCGTATGAGCTCCTGCATTCTGAGTTCCATTGACCAATTGAGCAACTTTCTGTCCAAGCATATTATAAACTTCTAAAGTTACATTACCCGGTTCTGCTATACTATACTGTATTAATGTACTTGGATTAAACGGATTAGGATAGTTCTGGGCTAGAGAATAAACATTTGGATTGCTAAGATCTTCACTACTTGTTAACACAGTTACACTCACATTCTCAGAGTACTCCGCTTCCGAACCACTATTATCAGTGACTTTTAGAGTTACACTATAATCTCCCACTATCGAGTAATTGTGATATGGATCTTTTTCGTTACTTATAGTACCATCTCCAAAATTCCACTCATATTGGACAATAGCGCCTTCTGGGTCACGAGCATCATTTGAAGTGTTAGCAAAGTTAAATTCACTGCCACCTGCTTGATTTTGCTCAATATTAAACGAAGCTACTGGTGCGTCATTAACAGGAGTTATTACCACAGAAACCATCATGGAATCCATTACATGATTTTCATGACCAGCATAAAGCATCGCTTCTGATTGACCATAATAATCTTCAGCCGCAGTAATCATAATAACATGTTCTCCCGGTGTATGCGTCACTTGTACTGCATCATGCATTGATTTACCCCAGACCATCATGTTTTTATCCATACCACCTACACCAGCAGCCATAGTCATGGTACTAAGTGTTAACTCGTTATCTTCTAACAAGACAAACTGCTGGTTTGCACCTGTTTTAAATCCAGGTTCTGCCATTACCATGATATAAATAACTGCTTCAGCGTAGTCCATACCATCACTTATTTGATAGGTTATCATGTCCATTCCATCAAAATTCAGAGGAGCAACATAATATGGAGGACCATCTATTTCGAGGTACTTGAAACTACCATATACAGGATCTGTCATGTCTGTCACGAAGGGTTGTCCTGAATCATCATAGTCATTTGATGCTGCAAATGCCGCAATATCTAGGGTATTTATGACATCTCCGGAAACAACCATCATCGTATCATCATTTGCAACTGGAGGATTATTCTCTATCATAAATCCTAGATAATGAACAGGAGCACCATAATAGAAGGATTCTAAACTATTATTAAAGACTATAGAACTTAACTCGAAACCGCCAGTACCTAGAATTTTTTCAGTTTCAACTCCAACTTTAACTAAATCTGAAGAACCTGGTTCAACAAGGCCATCTGTTTCAGAAATAAAATATGGTTTTGGAACCGCTGTGATTGCAACATTATCAAATAGGGCCCCCCATCCACCAACATAATCTGCATCTGTTTCAAGATCAAAACTAAATCGAATATCTGATTGACCGGCATATTGCCCAATATCAATTATAGCCCTACGATAACCACCATCCGCAATTAATGTTCCAAAATCAGTCATATCTATAATACCTTGCCACCAACCATCGATATAAACAGAAATAGAAAAGAAATCATATTCATTTTCCAGTAATGCTGAATAATCAAATTCTAAATATGCAGGTATAAACTCATCACCATTTTCATCAACTAGATTTGAAAAGTCAAAGGAAGGGGTAATAGCTTCAGTAAAAGCATTATTAAGGTAACCTGTCATAAGATCACCAGCGAAAAAAGCTAAATTTTCAGCTGACTCTAATTCAATCAGTTCAAAAATCTCACCAACACCACTTAAATCACTAACTATCCATTGAGAATTAACTCTTTCTGGATCATTCAAATCATCGAACCACAACAATGATACCCCATGTTCTAACATACCCGATTCGGCTTCAAGTTTTATACTCTCACTAGAGTATTTATCATTAATATTAGGTAAATCCTTATAGATATCTAATACAGATGAACCAACTATAGGTTTATCTTTAACTAAACTTCGTGCTGGTTTAAATCCGGCATTTGTTTCTATATGGTTAGATTCTTCTGGCATATATTTTTGGAGTGACTGAACAACATCAAAGTATAGAGGGAGCTCACTATTGTTGATTATTTCAAATTCCCCTTCCACAACACTCCCAATTGGTACAACTCCACCATCAGTTAAGTAATTGGATAATTCTATTGTTGGGAAAACTAATTCTCTGCCATATATAGGTATAATTAGATCAGTACCATTCGATAATGTAAATGTGATGTTACCAGCTTCACTAATAACTTCTGTATTCTGATTATCAAATTTCAAATCCATGGAGAAACTTCCCCCAGATTCAACGGCTACTCCTTCAACTTCTGAATCTGTACTCCACACCCCAGACCCATTTGGAATGTTGACTGATGAAACAGAGACCTGTTCAGAAGTATTATTTATAAAACCAATTGATTGCTCAGCTGCCTCTTCAAAAAATACTCTTTGAAAAGTTGCATTTGCATAATGGCTTGGAATTATCCCTGAACCATCATTCAAAATAGATTGTACAGTATTTAACCTTTCTGCTTCACCAACATTTGCTAATTGGTTTTTTACATCTCCTGATGCTAACATTCTAATCATTATATCAACACCAGATTCATCAGGATACATTGATTTAGCTAAAGCCATTGCTCCTGTCACATGTGGCGATGCCATCGAAGTTCCTGACATATAAGAATATCTACTATCTGGATAAGTCGACACTATTTGATGTCCTGGTGCGTATATATCTACAGTATATACACCAAAGTCTGTAAATGATGACGGGTTATCATTCCAATCACTACTTGCAACAGTTATAACATTTGGAGAATTGATATTGTTTGGAATAGAGTAATAATATTGATCATCTCTATTTAGACTAGAATTACCTGCTGAAACTACCCATACCGCACCATGCTCATAATGATCTTGGGCATGCTTTGTCATTTCCATCACAAACCCTTGACCATCTTCTGAAATCATATTCTCACCACCACCCCAACTTTGGTTAATAGCTACTACATCTACACCTTGTTCCATGATTGAAGTCATATATTCATAACCGAGCATAATACCTAAAGATGTTGTGGATCCAAACTCATCGAATATCATAACTGAGACCATTTTGACATCTTGAGTAACTCCAGATACGCCAATGCCATTTCCCCCTTCAGCACCAACTGTACCAGCTACGTGTGTTCCATGGAAACTTCCAGGATTTAAATATGAATTATCATTATAAATCGAACTCCAACCATGAAAATCATCTGGGAATCCATTTCCATCGTCATCGATACCATTAACTTCATCTGCTTGTATGATCCCATCACCATTTAAATCCTCGCCTGGATTTACCCAAGCTTGATTCATTAGATCAGGATGATCAAAATCTACCCCATCATCCATAATAACAACAACAACACTATCCTCTCCTGTTTCGTACTCCCATGCTTCAAAAGCATCTATATCTGCATCAATTGTTGCGCTACCTACCACACTACCAAATGTGCCATCATTGTAAAGTGAATATTGTAGTGGTATGAGATAGTCATCTACAGGATATTCTTCAATTCTTACATGATTTATAGAAAAAAGCTCTTCAATATTTGAAGTTGGCATTGAACCACCTTCCGTGTATATAGCATATCTTACAGTATCACCCTCAAATTTTTCAAAACCCCAATAGTGATAAAATTGACTGTATGGTGTTAAATCTATAGAAGTATATTCATCACTGTTAACATCAAAAATTACCAAATTGATTAGATCTGCTTTCATCTCATTTTGATAATCAATAACAAAACGGTACTTCTTCAAAGAATCTAATCCTGAGAGATCAATCGCTGGCGAAGTTATCTGGCCATTATATTGTATCGGTTTAGCTGTTGCTAATGTAAATTTCAATTTTTCAGATTCTATATGCCATCCTCCACCTTCTGTAAAATTATCGTAAAAAATATTCTCATAACTATTCTCTGGTACAGATCGCATTAATGAGATATTATCAATCACAAGATCAGCAGCATCTTCAGACACTTCAAATCCTAGCTTCATATTATCCCAGGTTTGAGTAATGTTTGTTGTCAATGTGTATGTCTTCATTTCACCATCAACATCCACATTACCATCCCAATAACGAGTCCAGCTACCACCATTCTCACCTAGGAATACATGAAAGCTTTTAGCCCCATCAGGACTCCTTGCGTCAAATGTCAACTTCCATTCACCCCCTTCAGAAAGGGCTGCTATCTGCTCTGATGACAGAACTTGAAATGCTTGTAATTCCCATGGATTTCCTGCCGTTTCAACCGTAAATACTAAGCTATCGCTATAAGTTACAGTACCCTTGTCTCCTTCGGATGTCCATAATGAATCACCGTTAGAAAAATCTCCATTTTCTACAATATTCTTCGGAACAGGTCTAAGAGCCAAATTGTCAATTAGCAGGTCGGCAGTACTTGCTCCAACTTCAAACCCAAGTTTCATACTTTCCCAAGTTTGAGTTATGTCTGCCGTTAGTGTATAGGTCTTCATCGTATCATCAACAGTAATATCACCATCCCCACCAGGAGCCCAATATCTTGCCCAATCACCACCATTTTGACCTAAAAATACATGAAACGTTTTAGCACCATCAGGGCTCATCGCATCAAAAGTAAGTTCCCATTCCCCGCCTCTAGAAAGCTTATTTATTTGTTCAGGTGTCAATATTTGATAAGCTTGTAAATCCCATTGATTACCCGCTTTATTGACTTCAAATTTTAGAGTATCGTCAAAATGAACAGATCCAAAATCAGCTTCTAATGAGTTATCAAACCAGAAATCTGAACCCATAAATGCACCATTATGCACAATATTATCCATACTGAATGAGACTGAATGAAACTTAACATCCCATGCATCAGCATTTGGATTGCTAAAATCTTCTAAATAGGCTAACGGTAGACCGTATCCATCAACTTCTTCAACAATTAGTTGTGAAGGTGTAAAATCATCACCTAAATTATATAAGCTACCTAAAAAGGATTTGAGTTCTGTTCCATTCGTATGTTCTACATTTTCTATTTGAACCGGTTTGTAATCGCCTCTTTTAAATATGTAATTAGGAAATGCATTTACACCAGGAATCTTATTAAGATCCTCTAATACCTCCTCATAGTCGCCCAGTTTTACTTTCCACTCTTCTATCCCATTAGTATGAAGAACCTTGTTAATACCTATTTCAAAGCTAGTTCTAATACTTTCAATTCTAGTTTCATTCAAAGTTTGAAGACCTTTAGCCTTGAACTTTGAATCATCTATTTTAACAACTATACTGTTTGAAACAACTGCTGTCCCTTTATACTCAGACTGTTTTAATTGAGCATAAGTATTAACATTTGTGACAAACAACAAGCTGATGGTTGTAATTGTTAAGATCAGGAATTGTAAAGAACGTCTCATAATATTAAGCACTTTAATAATTTTTACATTTAAACATAAGGAATAGCCTTAATACAAAAAAAAAACTATAAAACCAATTTGAAATTGGTATTTCAATAGATAATTATGCTTACATACAAACTAAAAACTTTCTCATTTATTCTCATATGCTCTTTTTTTCCACTAATATTGTTTGCCCAAATATATTCGAATGATTTTGATGTAAAAGCTAATGTTGAATTAGCCGAACGATTTACCACACAAAAAATGGACAAGCTTATTGGGTCAACTAGCTTATTCCCTCGGTGGATTAAAGAAAGCGATGATTTTTGGTATACCTATGAAACAGCAGAAGGCAAACAATGGTACTACGTACACACCGATGAGCGTCGGCAGAGGCCTCTTTTTGATCGTGAGCGATTGGCCGCAGAGCTTTCGGAAAGCTTTAAGCGTCCCTTCAACGCCACAGATTTAGCCCTGAAAGGCTTCGATTATGATACCGATAAGCAGCGTTTCACCTTTCATGTAGATAGTGTTGAGTTTATTTATAATGTGGACAATAATACCTTGGTTAAAGGTGATTCTCTGCAACCAGACAAGCAAGAACCCTGGCAGACCTATTCACCCGATAGCACATGGATAGCCTACGCACACAATCACAATCTTTTTGTGATGAGTGCCGATACCTCGGACAGTACCGTATTCCAACTAACCGAAGATGGGGAACGTTGGTTTTCGTATCAATGGGATCAAGGCTCTACCGATAGTACCGAAAAAATGAGAGCTCGAGTTCGCTGGTTTGACGACGAAAAAAAATTATATGTTCAACGAACAGACTATAGAGAGGTGGAAGAGCTTTGGGTGATCAACTATTTAAAGAAGCGACCCGAGCTCGAGACTTATAAATATGCCATGCCAGGGGAAGAGGAAATAGGGATCCAATACCTTGAAGTTTTTGATATAGAAAGCCAATCACGAACCATGGTAGACACCGAAATGTGGGAAGATCAAAGTCTAGACGCCGATCCGGGCAGGCTAATTAAAGGTGATTATCGTGCCAATAGCTCTGATTATTTGTATTTCACCCGGTTGAATCGTGCTGCTAGTAAGGTTGAATTAGTTCGAGCAAACACCAGTACGGGAGAAAGTGAGGTTATTTTTGGTGAGGAAAGTAAACCGTACTGGAACTGGCGATTCATGGATGTGGCTATTATCGAAGAGGGTAAGGAATATATATGGTGGAGTGAGCGAACGGGTTGGGGCCAATTTTATCGATACGATGCCAATGGTAAAATGATCAATGAGATAACAAAAGGAAATTTTGTAGCCGGAAATGTGGTAAAAATAGATACAGCCGCTCAAACCATTTTTTTTACGGCCTTTGGTAAAGAAAATGGTGAGCATCCTTATTATCAACATCTTTACAGTGTACGATTCGATGGTAACCGGTTGCAGCACCTGAGCCCAGAGTCTGGAAACCATCAGGTGTATGCATCGACCGAAGGGAATTACTTCGTGGACAATATCTCAACCGTTGATACTCCCACACGCTCGGTTCTTAGAGATGGATCTGGAAAGATTATTCTCGAGCTACAGCAAGTCAATATAGATCGTGCCTCCGAATTAGGCTGGGAAGTACCGGAAACCTTCACCGTTAAAGCCGCTGATGGAGCTACCGACCTGTATGGGGTCATGTGGAAACCCTTTGATTTTGATCCCAACAAGAAATACCCGATTGTTTCTTATGTATATCCAGGCCCTCAAACTGAGCCTTTCCCCATTACTTTTGGGGCTTCTCGTCACCAAGCACTCGCCCAAGTTGGTTTTATCGTTGTAGCTTTCGGAAATCGTGGAGGTAGCCCACTCCGAAGTCGTTATTATCATACCTATGGATATGGAGATTTGAGGGATTATCCATTGGCAGATAACCGGTATGGTTTAGAGCAGCTCATCGGGCGGCACACATTTGTAGATGGCTCAAAAGTTGGGATTTATGGACACTCTGGTGGGGGCTTTATGTCTACTGCGGCCCTTCTCACCCACCCCGATTTTTACGACGTAGCCGTTTCCTCCGCAGGAAATCATGATAATAACGTGTACAATCGGTGGTGGAGTGAAACTCATAACGGAGTCGAAGAGACTACCAAAGTGATAAAAGAAATGGGCGAGGATAGTGTAGAAGTAGAAAAAACCATCACTACTTTTGACGGTCCCATTGAAACCAACGCCGCACTGGCCAAAAACCTTCAAGGAAAGTTACTTTTGGTACATGGGAACATTGATAACAACGTCCATCCAGCTAATACCATCCGATTAGTGGACGCACTCGTTAAAGAAGGGAAACGATTTGATATGATGATTTTACCCGGTCGTCGTCACGGCTTTGGCCCGTATCAACCCTATTTTGAGCGGATGATGTGGTACTACTTCGCCGAACACCTACTGGGTGATTACAGGAGCTCAACAGTGGATTATCACATCCCTGAAGATCTGGATTAAGAAATAGAAACCAATATCTATCTTAAAAAAAGCCCCTGATTTAGTTATATCATGGGCTTTTTTATGCCAATTATTTCAGCAATATCATCTTATTAGTTAACACCGATCCCTTAAAACGAAGTTCATATACATAAACACCACTTGCAAGAGCTGATGCATCGAAGCGAACCATATGATTACCGGCGTTCCGATGTTCGTTTATCAAGGTCGATACCACTTGGCCTAACATGTTATAAACCCGTAATTCTACCTGACCGGATTGGGGTATATTATAGGTAATTTGCGTGTTTGGATTAAAGGGATTTGGGTAATTTTGAGCTAAAGAAAACTCGGAAACAGCTATCATTTCATTTTCATTTGATGTACTTGAATTCTTAATAACCACTGTTTTGTCTAAACTAAACAGCCAATTATTGACCTCAGAATCATAATCCGTATCAAATTCAAACCTGAGTATATGATTCCCCTCATTCAAGCTAATAGGACCCACTGGAATACCTCTCCAATTAATAAAGCTTCCTGTTCCTGTTACCTGCTTTTTCCCACTGACATCTATATTATCAATGAACATAGTAAAATTCCCAAATCCGGGAACGGTTGCTACATAGGGTGTAAAAGTATAATTACCTGCTTCTGCAACCTTAAAAGTATACTCTATCCACTCTCCCGCTACTATCCAGTTGACATGTATCTGTCCACCATCGCCACTTAAATCAACTCCTTCACCTGTTCTAAAGAATTGATTGTTAGCATCCATGTCGTGATAGGCAATACCTTCTCCACCGTTATCGTAATTTTCTGCTTGGATGGTACCAGGAACAGAAATAGGAGTACCTCCATAAGGTGTTCCATTAGGCAATACTTTTACGGCTACACTATCCTCTGTAATAAACCCATCGGTATTTTCTACCTTTAAATACACCATATACTCACCAGCCTCATAAAACGTAAATGTAGTATCGGATTGGTTAGAAGAGCCTAAAGTTCCAAATGTCCATGTAAAATCTAGGCCCAACTCATTCCTATCAAAACTATTCGAAGCTTTGAATTGGACGGATAAGGGAGATTTACCTACTGTTTTATCTGCGTTAAGCAACACAACTGGAGCGTTTGGATTTACTTGTTGCGTAGTTTCGGCCATCATTTCACCAGCTGCTACCGTCATACTGTAACCATCAGAAAATGTCACTATGCGTTCACTCGTATCGGCATTATAAGCGATATAGGTTCTATCCTCCCCCTTTTTAAATACAGAATAGGTGGGAATATCAGCAGTAACAGAAATATCTACTTGGCCCATTTTTTTCATGTTATACAACCAATGCATGGTAAACGGTTGAGATAAACCATTAAACACCTCATCATGATCGTTGTAATCAACATTAGGTGACTCTGTTAGGTAGTGAGATAACGCCTGATTAGGATCCGACATGGACAAATACAACCAAAAAAGATCTTTCCATAATTTAGGCTGTCCACTTCGCTCTTCCACTATTTCATTGTAATTTTTTAACACATAATCTGTGTGTCTACCTAAGTAAAGTGATCCACTTGTGATAGGTAAAAAGTTAATCCCATGAACGAACTCTGGATCTCCACCAAACCATGTTGCATGAACTCCTTTTGAACCCCAAACCATGGCTAAAGCAGCATGAGGGTAATTATCAGGGAATACTTCCTCGTCGATATCGAACCAATACTGTTCTACAGCCGTTGTTTCGGTAGCGTATAAAAATATACCCATATCACGTATTTCGGTCTGTCCAGTAACTTCCCCCCATAAGATTACTGCAGAGGCATAATTCATGGACTCTGAACTGGATTCTTGATTATTTCCCTCCGCAAAATCACCATGTCCCGCAGCCCATGAGTGCCCCGCATAAATATCAAATGACCGAAGAAAGGGGAATAACTCATCTTCTCTATCCCAATTATTTGCATCGCGGATTAACATATTAACCATGCCTCCCCATTGTTCTTGAGTTGCCCACTCTGGATCGTACTGAGCAATGGTAGCAGCACTTACAATGGCATAACTCATATGAAAATGATGATCGTTAATTTGATTATCAGCTCCATACCCTGATGGATAACCAGTTAAAACATCCCATTTCGCGTTATAGGAATATTCTTGTTCACCACCTACGGTAAACCAATCTTCCAGTCTTGTTTTCAATTCAGACAAAAAGTAATCTCTCTCAGTGGTACGTCCCATCTGATCAGCCAAATGTACTAAATTGGCAAATCGCGCCATGGCCTTACCATTTTCATAGGAAGGTCCCGGGTCAAGAGACTCGTTGGTTACCTCAGCAATTAACTCTCCAAGAACATCTGGATTATAATCACCTTCATTGGGAAGCGCAGGTAATACTCCTTGAAACGCGAGTGTGGTAGTAAAAAAATTACCTTTAATTAGTTTCATTTCTCCCCTTGGTGAAACAAAGGAATATTCTGTTAATGGCTCGTTTACGTATAACCATTGATGCCGGTAGAGTGCTGAAATAGTTTCATTTATGTTTCCTTCAGCCGAATCCTTAAGTACGGTCTCATACCTATAGGTAGAAATAATAGACGAAGCAGCCTCATCGTACATCCAATCGACTTTAGTATTGGTAATAAAAGCATACGCTCGCACTCGAAACTCTTCTAGTGTTTCTTGGGTATTATTCGGAAGAAGTGCCACCGACAGATAATCTTTCCCACTAAGACTAGAAGTATAGGTACTTCCGGTGTTCCAAACGGAACCTGTGGGTGCAAAAATACCATAATGCCTACCTTCTATGGTTATCCCTAAAACGCCACTATTATTGTACCAGGTGGTTGGATTACCGTCAAAATTGATCATAGCATCCCCACCATTGATTTCAAAATATACAAAAGGTAAACCATGTCCCATGGTAGCTAACATAGATTTATTCCCATCTATCCACTCTGCCGTAACGGTCCAATCGTCATAGCTATAGGTTTTGGTATTAGATGCATTCATACCTTGAATACCCACTGTCATTTGAGCATCATAAGGGAATAAATAATCAGCTCCTGGTGCAGCATTGATAAGCACATGTTCAGCCTGATAGCTAAGTTCTAGACCCGACTTATTAGCCTGTAAAGAAAGTGGGTGGGCAATTAGTTTTCCAGAGTGTTGGTTTCCAAAAAAGGGATAAATTAAGCTACTCCACCAATCATTGGTTTGTACTCTCTGGTCAAATGAAGTAGATACTTTTGGTGAAATGTTTTGGCCACTTGCATTTTGAGGGCCTATTTCACCGGATGGTAGAGTTGTGCTGTAGCTTCCAGCACCAACCTGAACCACCTGTGCACTAAGCGTTATACTTGTAAAAAAGAGTACTAAAAATAGAATGTATTTTACGTTTAATTGAAGATGATTAAAGAAAGTTAGGCGAAGATGATGAATAGTATTAATCATTGAATTGTTCTTTATGAGGTATGGTTTTAGTACGGTAGTTCTACAACAAACGAGTAATAGATTGTACTAAAATTGATGGTGGTTAGAGTAGATTTGCAATTTCTCTTACTTTCATACC
>ERZ891134.254-NODE-254-length-45983-cov-6.233452_pt1 | contig 45983 bp, 36 predicted proteins | sample MGYA00520888_ERZ891134 | MGnify/ENA primary metagenome ERZ891134 (study PRJEB32303, sample SAMEA104408692) | aquatic metagenome | biome: Brackish water; feature: Coastal; material: water | place: Baltic Sea | collected 2014-10-23 | depth 10 m ... | reverse complement strand
CTGATGGGCGTACTATTACAAAGACATCGACTATAATCGCCTTCCAATTGTCTCAGTAATCATAGTCTAAGGTTTAAAACTACCTTATCCTGCTAACTTTTTATTTCTTTTTAATTTTTAAAACTTTAATGTTTACAATAGCCGGATTATCTCGTATTTTTGTTGTCTTTGAAATTATTGAAACTATTGTGGCGCCTATGGCGGCTGCCTACTTTAAAAGGCGACATGGCCGAGTGGCTAGGCAGAGGTCTGCAAAACCTTCTACGGCGGTTCGAATCCGCCTGTCGCCTCATATTTTTCTTTAATTATTTGACTTAATGACAAGCCGCGTTCGTCTAGAGGCCTAGGACGCCGCCCTTTCACGGCGGTAGCACGGGTTCGAATCCCGTACGCGGTACCATTTATGGAGCCCGTAGCTCAGTCGGTTAGAGCGCCAGGTTGTGGCCCTGGAGGCCGTGGGTTCAATTCCCATCGGGCTCCCAAAATGAAAACAATGCCGCGTTCGTCTAGAGGCCTAGGACGCCGCCCTTTCACGGCGGTAGCACGGGTTCGAATCCCGTACGCGGTACTTTTTACACCTATTGTAATAAGAGTGATATCATATTTATTGACATCACTCTTGTTTATAGCATACCGCTGGTGCTATTTAGCAATTAAATCTAATCAGTGTATTTTACCAAGCATTTTGCCTTTAGTCTCAGGTAAATAACGGTAAATAACCCACCAACCGAGTGCTGCAATCCCGGCAAAGATTGCATAAGTAAAACCATCTCCAATCAGGTTGATTTCAATGGGAAACACAAATTGTGTAACCCAACTTGTGAAGGAATTCAAAAAGCCAACAATAGATATACCTATGCCTCTTAAATGGGTAGGAAATATTTCTGACAAAACAACCCACATCACCGGACCCAAAGAACAGGCAAAACTGGCAACAAAACCAAGGATTCCGAGCAGCACTAAATAAGAATTAAGCTGTTTAGATTCCAATAGTATGGCTTGATACATGCTTGAATTATCTATCTCAGAGTCATTTTCCACTTCTATCCAACTAATCTGATTCATAGCCTTGCTAAGATCAGCCTTAAAAGTCGCCTCTGAAGTATAGTTAAGTCCAAGCATCTCGTGAAAAACCGGAGTTATTCCATGGGTTTCAGGTTTTTGCTCATATTTAGCAATGATTTCTTGTGTTAGTTTGTATTCAGTATTCGCAAAACCATAGGCGGTTATGCCCATACTTATAACTACCCCCACCAAGCCCCATAGGAGTAAAAATCTTCGGCCGAACCGATCTATGGTAAAAAAAGCTACCAGGGTGAATATGATGTTGATGATTCCTACTGCAACGGTCTGTGCGAGTGAAGCATTAATACCAATTCCTGTTTTCTCAAAAATACTTGTAGCATAGAAAAAAATAGCGTTTATACCTGTAATTTGTTGTAGAACACCTAAGAACATTGCGACCAAAAAAATCTGACGCCACCTCGGGCTCCATAACAAAGAAACATGCTTTTTTTGATACATCAACCAGTTTACAAAAGAAGCATAAACCGATCGACCAGCCAAAAAAGAAGGAGCCTCAGCTTCCTCTGAATCTATTTTGCCCGTTTGGCCCACATGACTCTTTAACCACATCGGAGATTCTGGTATATGCGGTAACAAAGTGACATATACCATGGCCGGTATCAATTCTACTGCCAGCATCCATCTCCAGATATTTAGCTCACTCACCCATTGGTCAAGATAAACTCCTATGAAATAATTACTGAAATAGGCAGCCAAAAAACCAATGACAATATTCATCTGTTGTATGGATACCAATCGTCCTCTTTGCTCAGCTGGCGATATCTCCGATATGTAAACAGGAACAATGATAAGCGCACCGCCAAAAGCCATACCTCCAAGCATTCTAGCTGCAACTAAACTTCCAATATCCTGCGATACAGCGGACAAAAAGGCGGATAAAACATAGCAAAATGCTACAATTTGTAAGGTTTTTTTTCTTCCAATTCGATCACTCAGCACCCCGCCTCCCAACATAGCAAACATAGCTGAAAAAGCCGGGGCACTTACAATCCAGCCTTTAGATAAGCTGGATAGTTCGAATAAGATATCTAAATAAACTATGGCACCAGAAATCACGGAGGCATCAAACCCAAACAAAAAGCCACCGATTGAAACGATAAGTGTGTAATACAGCGGGGACCGATTCTGCATACCTAGGCTATTTTGTTTATATCACTCATACTGAAATGTACATAATTCTCATGAGTTGCTTCACTTAGGTTTAAACGAAATGAGTAATCAAACTAAGAAATACCATTATATTGATTAAATGTGTAAATTCAACAGATTTTAACCTGATATGAGAATTACACTAAAACACATTGCGGACAAAACCGGATACTCTATTTCAACCGTCTCTAGAGTATTAAATGGAACCAATAAAATTAGCCTAGATGTACAAAGAAGAATTGTTCAAGTGGCTGAAGAATTGGAATACCCATTCAATAAAAACCAGATTCCTATGTACTCCAATGGTACTAAGGATATCGTTCTCATTTCGGAACTGGCTCACGGTGAATTTTATGCCTCGGCCTATACAGGATATTTCAATGCGGCTGGAAAGTTAGACGTAAATTTATCCCTGATTAGTGCGAATCAACACGAGAAGAGTCTGTTTGATATTATTACTGCTCGAATTCAACATCAAGTTGATGGGATAGCACTTTTTGTACCGACGATGGAACACAAAGATTATAAAAAGCTATTGGAAGACTTAAACAAAGCTCAAATTTCCATTCCTATTATCTCCAATGGACTTATTGAAAACCCAATCCTACCGACCATTACCTTTGATGGGTACTCAGGGGGCTTTGTTGCGGCTGAATGTTTTGACCAACGAAACATGAAAAAAGTGGGTATTGTAAAAGGACCTTCTGGTAAAGCAGAAAGCAGTTTTCGTGCTAATGGGTTCAAAGATTATTGTATGCACCATAATCTAGAGGTGGTTTGGGAAGTTCAAGGTGATTTCACTTTTGACAGTGGATACAAATCTTTTGAGTCCTTTCAACATAGTATCCAACAGCCGCAAGGAATTTTCTTTAGTAATGATTTAATGGCTGCTGGTTTTAGTATCGCGGCTACCAACGCAGGGTTACAAATTCCACGTGATGTTTCTGTTATTGGATATGATAACTTACCAGTAAGCTATCAACTCCAACCCAATCTAAGTTCCATAGAGACCGATTTTGAGGAACTCGGAAGACTCAGCATCCAAACCTTGCTGGATATGATAGAGCGGAAGGACCGTCTACGATCGACCCTTAGCTTAGTCCCTGTTTCTCTTAACAGAAAAAAATCTGTTGGGTAGACCTAACCAAACACAGTTGTAGTGTCTTATTCACTTCGTTTTCTGATAATTGGTTGTCTATTGTGTATGTGATTCTTGTTGATAAGCTCGCCTAAAAAACCAGTGGATAAGAATTGCACACCTAATACCATTAACAAGATTCCCAGAAATAGTAGAGGACGGTTACCTATTCCTGCATTATAAAAAATCCGAATTGCTGCCATATAAAGGTTAATAAGGGAACCAACAGCCATCAGTAAAACACCAATCGTTCCAAAAAAATGCATGGGTTTTTGCAGGTATTTCTGAACAAAAAGAATGGTTATCAAATCCAAAAACCCGTTGATAAATCGGGATAATCCAAATTTTGTAGTACCATATTTCCTTGCTCTATGCTGGACAACTTGCTCTGTAATTCGCCCAAAACCAGCTCTTTTCGCTAATAAAGGAATGTATCGATGTAATTCTCCATACAACTGAATGTGAGTTAAAACATCTGCTCTATAGGCTTTCAAACCACAATTGAAATCATGTAAATGGATACCAGCAGCTCTTCGTGTAACCCAATTAAAAAATTTAGAAGGTATGGTTTTACTTACTGGGTCAAATCGTTCTTTCTTCCAACCGCTAACAAGATCATAACCCGATTCTAGGGTACATATCATTTGTTCAATTTCAGCTGGATCGTCTTGTAGATCAGCATCCATCGTAACGACATATTTTCCTTGAATCTCGTTAAAACCAGCCTGTAATGCGTAACTCTTACCTTGGTTTACACCCAGTGAGATACCCTTTATCTGGTTATTAGCCTCAACTAATTGCTCAATAACATTCCATGAATCATCGGTCGAACCATCGTCCACAAAGATAAGCTCAAAGCTTCTAGAGGGCAATGCTCGTTTTATTTGATCGACTAATTCGGGAAGTGACTCTTCTTCATTATAAAGAGGAACTACAATGCTAAGTTCTAGACCTTGATGTTCGGTAGTTGGATTCACAACAAACGACTTTATTGATTCTGAAATAAAAAACGTACTTTTACAGAGATTTAAAATACACTTTATATAGGCTATGAAAAAATTGTATTATTCAATGGGTGAGGTAAGTACACTAACCAATTTACCCCCACATGTGTTAAGAAATTGGGAGAAAACTTACCAAGAGCTTAAACCAAAAAAAAATAGCGCGGGAAATCGTGCCTATACCGATGAGGATGTAGCACTTATCTTCAAGATCAAAGAGTTAGTTGAAGACCAAAAGTTTACTAGTGATGGAGTAAAAAAAGTCTTAAAAAATATGGATACAACCCAAGGCCTACCTACTCAAACAGCACTTACCCCGGAGATGCGAAAAGATTTAACGGAAGTGAGAATTTTTATGAATCAACTTCTTCAAAAGCTTTAGTGCGCTGTGATAGAACAAGCACAAAAATAAAAATAACAGCTAAGAGTAAAGCCACACCAAGCAGGTGAAGCACCTGCAACACTCCAGGCATATCTAACCATTGAAGGCCTATCCCAATCATAACTTGAGATATAACCCCAATAGGAATGGCATAGCCAAGTAGAATAAAGCCTTTTGTGCCACTGTACCTTCTTCCTGTTTGATCCTTGGAAAACCTATAAACACGATAAGAAAGCAGCGCTATGGTAATAATTAAAAGCCAAGAGAAACTTCTGTGAATTTTATAGATTATTCCTAACTGCTCAATCCATAGACTTCGATCTGTCAAACCCATCCCCATTTTCACCACATCAACAGACTCACGAACCTGGGTTCCAAGTACCATTTGTATTATGCTTAACACACCAATAGCGATGCCTAATTGTAAGAATTGTTGTTTTAATTTTTGACTCATCTGTAATTCAACAAAATCTTCTTTTGACTTAAAGCTCGCATATAACAGTACTCCTACAATAATCATAGCCAGTAGCATATGCAGGGTAATCATGCCTGAAGCGAGCCCAGAGCGCACCACCTGCCCTCCAAGCCACGCTTGAAACAATACTAGAATCAAAGCTAGCAAAGAAGATATCGTAACACTGGGTTTAGTTCTACGATATCTAAGGGAGGTTAAAAAATTAGCGGCGATAAAAAAACCAACCAACACCCCTATTAGCCTGTTGACATACTCGGTCCATGTTTTGAAGGCATTGAAACTGTCTACATCAAACCCTGAAGGCAGATCTGACACATGCATAGGAGGTATCCATAACCCATAGCACTTTGGCCAATCAGGGCAGCCTAATCCAGCACCCGCAGCTCGGACTATCCCTCCCACCATGATTAGAAATAGTGTGGCTGCTATGGTGCTTAACGCAGTTTTTTGATAGAGATTTAATTTCATCTTTAAAAGGTTCTTTTTACCTACAATTAAATCGATTATTCGTTATTTTTAATGCTCTAAAATTACACTTATGAACGCATATTTGCTTGAATATCATCGAAAATAAGTTGTCCTTTCAAATCAGCCTTCGCGCTAAATTATCCGATTACTATATACTTACTAAGCCCGGCATCACTTTGACCGTACTAATAAGTATGTTAATGGGTTTTTTGATGGCAAGCGTTGTGGTAAAAGGGTCTATTGATTGGACCTTAATGATCCATGCAACCATAGGTACCTATCTCATTGCAGGAGGTACAGCCGCACACAATCAATTTTTAGAAAGAGGCCTTGACGGATTAATGAACAGAACTAAGGCACGCCCATTGCCGACCCAGCGAATTTCAGCTTTTGAAGGCAAACTATTTTCAGTCAGTTTAATCATTGTTGGCTTAGCTTATCTAGTGTGGTTTACCCACCCTGTTGCGGGAGCTGTTTCGTTAGCAACTACGCTCATTTACTTGGGATTATATACCCCTATGAAGCAAAAGACAGCATTTAACATCGTTGTCGGGGCGGTTCCAGGGGCTTTGCCTCCAGTCGGTGGATGGGCTGCGGTAACAGGGACCGTTATCGATCCTGGGATGTGGATATTATTTGCCATCGTTTTTTTCTGGCAAATACCTCATGTTATGGCCATCGCTTGGGTCTGTAAGGATGATTACTCTGGAGCAGGTTTTAAAATGCTTCCTAAAGGTGATCACAATGGGCTAAAAACCTCCATTTATGCCCTTCTCTGCATACTAATTTTATTTGGAGTCAATTATTCATTATTTGCTCTCGGCTTAGCTCATGCCTTGTTTTTAATAAGTAGCATCCCCATAGGACTGTTTTTTCTTTTTTTTGGTTTACGTTTCATCCAATCAAGATCACATAAGACAGCACGGGCACTCATGTTTGCCTCTATTGCCTATCTACCTCTTATCTGGCTTGTTTTAAGTATCGATGTCCTAATTTACTAATCCCAAATTCTCAAAGAATTACTCTATGCATTATTATCGGGTTCGTGACATTGCCGACACACTCAAGGATAGTTTTGATTATCTAAGAGCACATGGTAAACATTTATTGGGTATTTGGAGCTTGTTTGCTGCCCCACTTATCTTGCTTCATCATTTTTTGTTGTCTAAACTGCCTCTTGAAGAAATCTTGCAGCAATTTGAATCAGAAGAGCTACTACTTGGGTTGGGCGGGCTAGATGCAATTGATTCAATGATGGGACCTATGTACCCTTTAGTCATTATTTCCGCTATTCTAAGTCAAGCAACCTCTATAGTAATAATCCTTGAACACATCAAATGCACCAAGGACGCAGTACCTATAAACCCAGAGGATATCCCCTCATTATTCCCTAAAATTTTAGGATTCAGTGTACTTTATTTTTCGGTTTCCATGATTTTAGGTCTTTCCATGCTCTTCTTTTTCTTTCCATTTTTGTTCATGGGAACCAAATTAGCCGTTAGTTTTCAGAGCTACATTATCGGAGAAAAGTCACTGGTAGAAAGCTTGGTTCACAGCTGGAACATAACTACCTATCAGGCATGGCCAACTTTTGGGCTTTTGATTATTCTACTTCTTCTGATTGTCATGATTAGCTCATTAATTCAAATACCTGCTGAATTCATTCGAATGGGTTTAGAAAAGGTATCATGGATGGCCAGTGATGTAGGTGTATTTATTTCTACATTAGTCAGTGGCTTATTCAACGTTTTAACCGCTCTCACTACTATTGTATTTCAAACGGTATTGAGTTTTCATTTTTTCAATCTAAGCGCTAGATATTCCACTGAGATTTCGACAACACCCACAAAGTAGCTTTTAGTAACGCAACATTATTGTGTATTCAGCGAGTGTAAAGAGTACTGATCATTATTTATTTCACAGATTAGACGGTTACATAAAGGCCTGCTAGAACACAGGTCTATTGATACAATACCCGATTAAAGTCCAATTAAAACAAAGGAGGAAATAAGCTAGGATTTATTTCCTGCATAATTCCATAAGCTGCGTTGAAGATATCCTCAGCATTTGGTTTGCTAAAGTAATCCCCGTCGGAAGAGTAAGCGGGGCGATGGGCTTTCGCTGACAGGCAAACTGGAGCGGCATCCAACAAATAAAACCCCTTTTGCTGCTGTAACACCTTCTGAAGTATGTAAGCAGAGGCTCCACCCGGTACATCTTCATCGACGATAAGCAGTTTATTGGTCTTACTGAGTGATGTCCGAATGAGTCCGTTTATATCGAATGGCAACAAGGTTCGGATATCAATTAAATCTACTCCAATACCAATTTCATTTAGCTCGGAGACAACGCCTTTCGCAATATTAAGGGTTGATCCATAAGAAACTAAAGTTAGATCATTACCTTCGTTGAGTAAACTTGGTATGCCTAAAGGGATAGTGAATTCGCCAAGATTATTAGGTAAATCTTCCTTTAACCGGTACCCATTTAGGGGCTCTATCATAATGGCTGGATCATCTCCTTTAAGTAAGGTGTTATACATTCCAGCCGCTTCGGTTAAGTTCCTAGGTACGCATAGGTGAACGCCGCGTAAACTTCCAAGTAGTGTCGACATGGGGGATCCCGAGTGCCAAATACCCTCTAATCGGTGCCCGCGCGTTCTTATAATCACGGGAGATGCTTGTCCTCCTTTGGTCCGGTACCTTAGGCTAGCTAAGTCATCGGACAGTACAAATAAAGCATAAAAAATATAATCCAGATACTGAATTTCAGGAATAGGACGAAGACCTCGAATAGCCATCCCAATTCCCTGACCAATGATGGTTGCCTCTCGAATACCCGTATCCATTACACGAGAGCTGCCGAACTCTTCCTGTAATCCTTCAAGTCCCTTATTAACATCACCTAGTGCGCCCACATCTTCACCAAAGGTGAGAAGTTCAGGATATTTCTTGAATAAGGCTCTAAAGTTATCCCTGATAACAATTCGGCCATCCACTTTAATAGGTTTAACATCATAGCTAGGAGCAATAGGCTCCACATGTAAAGGAGAATAAGGCGTTTGACTATATAAGTGAGAATGATAGCGGTCTTGGGTAGTTATTTTAAGATTCTCTAACCATTCAACCAACTGTTTTTTAGCCTCCGATTCATCAGAACCAAGGGTTCGTAAGGCCTTATGAATGCTCGATACGATATCCTTTCGAATAGGATTTGGGGTAGATTTCAAGCGCCGCATAATAACATCAATAGATTTTGATGCATTGGTTTGAGAATGCGGCAACTCCCCTTTCAAAGAACGCAGTAGTGTTAAAATGTAATCACGTTCCTGCTTAATAGGACCAATATACTCCTGCCATGCCAATTGCTTAGCTGCCAACGCCTCTTGCTGAGCCTCCGTTTCTAAGACATCAAGCTCCGCTTCCGTTGCAATTTTTTTGGCTAAAATCCATTTCCTAAATTGCTGGAGGCAACAATACTCACTTTCCCATTCAAGACGTTCCTTGCTTTTATATCTCTCATGAGAGCCGGAGCTAGAATGCCCCAAAGGCTGAGTGAGCTCTTCTACATGAATGAGTACTGGTACATGCTCAGATCGAGCCAGTTCAGATGCTCTGGTGTAGGTTGCAATTAAATCCTCATAATCCCAGCCTTTAACCTTTATTATTTCTACCCCACTGGTTGATTGATCCCGCTGCATCCCACTTAACGCTTCAGAAATACTTTCTTTGGTGGTCTGAAACTTTTTAGGAACACTAATTCCATACCCATCGTCCCAAACAGAAATAACAGCCGGTGCTTGCAGGACCCCTAGGGTATTCATGGTTTCCCAAAATACACCCTCAGATGTACTCGCATCCCCTATAGTTCCAAACACAACTTCGTTACCTTTATCGGAGAATTTCTTCCATTTTCCAGATTGAAGCTTTTTCTGACTCCGATAAATTTTAGAAGCTTGGGCTAGACCTGCAATACGTGCCATCTGCCCAGCTGTCGGTGAGATTCCAGATACTGAATTCTTCCTACTCACCTGATCCACCCAATCCCCGGCTTCATCTAATAACCGTGAACCAAAATGAGAATTCATTTGTCTTCCAGCTGAGAATGGGTCTGCCTGGACGTCGGGGTGAGCATACAATTGGGCAAAAAATTGGGTTAATGTGGCTTCACCAATAGCAAACATAAAGGTTTGGTCACGGTAGTACCCACTTCGAAAGTCACCATTTTTAAAGACCTTCGCCATCGCTAACTGGGGTAACTCTTTCCCATCCCCAAATATTCCGAATTTAGCCTTACCCGAAAGCACTTCTTTTCTACCCAAAATGGATGCATGTCTACTAAGCCATCCCAAGCGGTAATCCTTTAGGATATCCTCTTTCCTTTCTTTGGAAACACGCGTTCGCTTTTTTTGGGTTGAAACTTCAGACATTTTTATAGAACAGATTTACGCACAGTTAATGAAAAAAAACTCTTGATACCCTATTAATTAGATGTACTAATATAATGCACTGTTACCTCCCAAAAAAGTATTTCAGATTACTAATCTGTAAATGCTTTGCATAAAGTAACTTAACTTACAATTAAGTAGTCAGTACTATCAAGCTATTCAGTAAAACCACCCCGGGTCATCTTCATGGGATCTAATGCGGTATCCAAGTCCTGATCAGTAAGATCCGTCATTTCCTTAGCTACTTCTTTCAAGGCACGACCCTCTGCATATGCTTTTTTTGCAATTTTAGCAGCTAAATCATACCCAATAATAGGATTAAGTGCCGTTACTAAAATTGGGTTTTTACCTACTTTATCGGCGATAACATCTTCCCGAATGGTTAATCGGGAAACCGACCTATCGGCCAAATTGTTAGCCGCATTGGCTAACAACTCGATGGACTCAAGAAGGTTATGAGCTACTACCGGCAGCATGACATTCAACTCGAAGTTTCCTGATTGACCTGCCACAGAAACGGTAAGATCATTTCCCATAACCTGCGCGCATACCATAGCTACAGATTCCTCGATGACTGGGTTTACCTTTCCTGGCATAATGGAAGAACCTGGTTGTAAAGCAGCCAATTGAATCTCCCCTAGCCCACTGTTAGGTCCAGAATTCATCCAGCGTAAATCATTGGCCATTTTCATTATCCCGACAGCGATTGTTTTCAGTTGAGCACTCATTTCTACAGGAGCATCGACCGTTGCTTGAGCTTCAAAGTGATTTTCAGCCTCTCTAAAGGATACCCCTGTTTGCTTGGAAACGTTTTTTGCAAATTCGGCCCCAAAATTCGGGTGGGTATTAATCCCGGTGCCCACGGCCGTTCCACCTTGAGGCAATTCGGATAAACGTACCTTTGCATCCTGAATTCGGTCTACTCCTAAACGCAGTTGTCTAGCGTAGCCCCCAAATTGCTGAGCAATCGTTATCGGCATTGCATCCATTAAATGTGTCCTTCCCGTTTTTACGACATGCTCATATTCGGAGCCTTTGTGCTCAAAGGTCATAGCTAAATGTTGCAATGCGGGTATAAGTTTATCCTTTAATTCGATGACCGCCGCAATTCTAATGGCTGTGGGAATTACATCGTTCGAACTTTGCCCAAAATTCACATGATCATTGGGGTGAACAGGAATCTGCAGGTTAGGGAAAGACTCATTCGCCAACCTAGCCACAACCTCATTGGTATTCATATTGCTCGAAGTTCCTGAACCCGTTTGAAATATATCGACTACGAATTCCGCATCATGGTCACCATCAATAATTTGTTGCGCAGCTACCTGAATTGCCTCCGATATCCCTACTTCCAACTTCCCCAAATCGGCATTTGCTTGTGCTGCATTTTTCTTGATAATACCTAAAGCCTTTATAAATGCCCTAGTAAATCGAATTCCGCTTATAGGGAAATTGTCGTGTGCTCTTTGTGTTTGAGCTCCATATTTAGCGTTTTCGGGGACTTTTACTTCCCCCATAGAATCTTTTTCTATTCGATACATGATTTTTTATTGAATGAAGTTCTACCCAATCCGAAGAATGAGTGGTTATCAGTAGCTATAATTTCTTTGCATACATTCTATATCGCTTGTCTATTCGGGCGCCTAAGCGTTGAGCGAGATGAATCATCTCTGTGTTGTTGTCCAAGACCCAACTTAATTCCGATTCGATAAAATTTCGTTTGAGGGCGAATTCAATGGTTCGTTGATGGAAAAGAGCATCAATTCCCTTGCCTTGGTATTCGGGGAGAATACCCATCAAGGCGGTTCGTATTCGATTAATCTTACGTTTTCCCCATAAAAACTTAATAAATCCAAATGGAAAAAGATTTCCATTCATTGTCCTAAAAACCTGATTTAAATCGGGAAGTGCTATAGAGAAGCCAACAGGTTTGCCGTCCCATTCCGCTATATGAGCAAAATCTTCATCCAAAATCATTTTAAACTCTTTAGCAAGTCCTTTAATTTCGTCAAGGCTTAGAGGTAAAAATCCCCAATTATTTTTCCATGCCTCATTATAAATGTCCCGGACTATCTTTACCTCCTCATCCATATTTTTGAGTGAAACAGGTCTAATTTGGATTTGAGGATATCGCCGCATAATCATGCTCTTTGCTTTACGCATGCGATCGAAATCAACATTAGTTTGATCAACTACAAAGGCTAATAAATCACGAACTCCATCATATCCAGCACTGAGGGCAAGCTTCTCATAATAAGGTTTGGAATAAGGCATCATGATGTAGGGAAACTTGTCAAACCCATCCACTAAAAACCCTAACACATCCATCATTCCGGGATTGGTTGGCCCTAGAATTTCTTCAACTCCTTGCTCCCGTAACCAGTCTTCGGCCACACGAAATAACAAATCAGCTGTAGGCTGATGATCAATACATTCAAAAAATGCAAAATGGCCCGTATTCAATCCATGCTGCTTATTGAAGCGATCGTCTACTACAGCTGCAATTCTTCCTGCCGGTTTATCGTCGTAATGAGCCAAAAACATGGCCATTTTAGCCTGCTTAAAGAACGGATTTTTTTTACTGTCGATTAACTTATGCTGCTCTTGACGCAGTGGCGGCACAAAAAAACCATCGGTCGCATAATGTAAGTACAGAAATTCAATAAACTCCTTTTTTTCGGTTTCTGTACTTACAAAGGTTACACCACTTGCAGCCATGTTCACCTTAGGAAACTAGAGAATTACCATTTTGGTCAATGATTCCGTGTTTCAACCCAACTTTTCTAAACGCCTCAAGTATTCTATCCAAATGCTCATCGGTGTGTGAGGCCATATAACTGGTTCGAAGAAGTGACTGACCTTGTGGAACAGCGGGCGGAATAACCGCATTCGTGTATACACCAGCTTCAAAAAGATCTTTCCAAAACTGGAAACAAAGCATCATCTCGCCAATAACAATAGGGATAATTGGAGTTTGTGAGGTCCAAACATTGAATCCTAACTTACGCAACTCGGTGCGCATATAAGTCGAAATTTCATGTAATCTAGTTAATCTCCATGGCTCCTCAGCCATAATATCCATCGCTTTCAATACGGTAGCAACATTTGCTGGAGGCATGGAGGCACTAAAAATGTGGGCAGGTGAGTGATGTCGAATATATTCTATTACCTCTCTTTGACCTACTAGGAAGCCTCCTAAAGAGGCAAAGGATTTCGAAAATGTTCCACTTATCAGGTCAACTTCTTCCAGTAAGCCAAAAGTTGAAGCCGAGCCTCGCCCCCCTTCTCCAATCACTCCTACCGCGTGAGCATCATCTAGATAGAGTCGAGCCCCAAACTCTTTTGCTAAAGCCACCAATTCCGGTATTTTCGCTAAGGTGCCCGACATAGAAAACACACCATCACTTATAATGATCTTACCTGCTTCAGGATCTGCTTTTTCTAAAAGTCTTCGCAAATGATCCATGTCGTTATGATTGTAACGCATGGTTTTTGCAACCGAACACTGCGTACCGACTACTATGCAGGCATGATTATCTTTATCGGAAAAAATAATATCATTTCTACCCGCAATGGTTTGGATAGACCCTTCATTCGTTTGGTACCCTGTACTAAACAACACACAAGATTCTTTATTCATGAAATCTGCAAGCCGTTCCTCTAGCTCTATATGAATATCTAGTGTACCGTTTAAATATCTAGACCCCGTACAGCCCGTACCATATTTCACTATGGCCGCCTGAGCTGCCTCTATGGTTCTTTGATCATTGGTAAGACCCAAATAATTATTTGAGCCAGCCATAATAACTTCATTACCTTCTATTTCTACAATAGTACCATCGGTGGCTTCTAAGGGTTTAAAATAGGGATACAAGCCTAAAGCTTTAACTTCGTCAGCTTTGGTATATCCAAAGGCTTTGTCGAAAATATCTGACCGTACTAGAGGTTGTGTTTCAGCCATTAATTAAATATCAATTTCGTAGTAATTGTTGCAATATAATCAGTATAACCAAGCTATCAAATAAACGGTTCCTTTAGCAATTCGCGTTTAGAATGCAATCCACTTTGGTTTATATCTGCGATAATATTCTCGTTCAAATTCAAGTAAGAAGAGCTCATAGACACAAACGGTATGCTGACATATCATTCAGCCGTTATACGGCATTAACCTGAATAAGATACTGAATATATTGCTCCGCTACCTTATCCCACTGGAAATTTTCCCATACATATCTACACCCCATCAAAGACAAGGGTAATAACGAATCGCTGCTAAAAAGTCGCTCTAATTCCTTCACATATTCCATTGGGCGCTCACTCTTCACTTTAAACCCGTTAACTCCTTGCTCTACTACATCTTTCATCCCCTCTAAATCCGAACAAAATACAGGGGTGAAGTGAAGATTGGCCTCCAATAATACAATACCGAAGCCCTCCATATCACCCTCCACTTTGACATTGGGCATCATAAACACATCTGCTGCGGTGTACGCTTTATGAACCCAATAATCCGATTTCCGGCCTAAAATGTGTACATGGATATGTCTTTCAGCCAATGCCTCAGCATTCCGATGGATAGCCGTTAATATCGCTTCCCGCTCTGGCCCATCGCCAACCAATAGATAATGACAAGGATGATTCAGCTGGGTAAGCACCTTCTCAATAAACCAAGCATGCCCTTTTCTAGGCACCTGTCGACCCACCGAAAGTAAAACGGATTTATCCAACAGGTTGATGTTAACGTGTTCGCCCAATTCCTTTTTTGCTGCCCTTTTAAGCACTTTTATTTCTTCTACCGCTTCGGTTGGTTCCAAGACTAGAAGCTGTTCAACATGTGCCGGATTCATGTAATCCGCATCCATTGGCAACAAATCTTGAATTTGAATTCCATTGGGTAGTGCTACTCCTTTTCCTGGATCCATGCCGCGATCAATGCAAGCTTGCCTAGTAGCCTGCGAAACTGAAATAACTCCATCCAAGGCGTCCAATACCTTACTGACGTGTTTTTGATACCACCCATAAGGCATTGTTACATCCTGACCATGATTAATAGTGACCATCGGTACAGAAACCTTGCCCTTTAACCATCTAGCCATACTTGCCGTAACCATAGAGGAAAACAAGATCACATCCGGTTTAAAACTATCAATAACTTGTGGTATTTCGCGCCGTAGTTTCAATAAAAATAGAAGCGTTCTCCATTCAATACCTTTCCACGGTGCTTTTTGTATGATTGTCTGAATTTCCACCGTAGAATTATCCACTAAAGCTTGAACCAGCTGCATACTAACGCGCTGCATTCCTCCCATGTTCTCGAGTGGGGCTTCATCAGGAGGATGAGAGTGTGAAATGTATAGAACCTTTAGTGATGATTGGGACATAAATCGTATCTGCTAAAGACTTATTAGTTGAGGTCTGCTTGAAAATTAGACACCACCGTTCTATAATCAGTAACCAATGCCTCATTTATGTGATTCCACTGGTAATTTAGTGCAAGCTCGCGTGAGCGCCTTCCCATATTCTGTAAAGCAGTTGGATCTGAAATCATGTACTCCAGCTTTTTGGTAAAATCATCAACATCTCCAGACCGTGCAAGTCGGCCATTTTCTCCCTCTACTACTAAGGAGGATGAACCTATTGCATTTGCAACTAGACATGGGACTCCGCTAGCCATTGCTTCTAAGGTTACATTACCGAAAGTTTCAGTGTAGGAAGGGAATAAGAATAAATCAGAACTAGCGTAGGCACGAGCTAAGTCTTCACCTGAACAAAAACCGGTAAAAACCCCATTAGGTAATTTTTTTTGAGCCTCGGACCTTGCTGCTCCGTCCCCTACCACTAATGCTCTTACCTTTGGATTTCTTTGCTGCATTCGTTGGACACTTTCTATGTAGGTTCCCAATTCTTTTTCCCAAACTAACCGAGAAACAAAACTCACCACAATCTCATCCTCTGCGAAACCCATTTTTTTCCGCCACTCAAGATCCCTTTTTTCGGGGTTAAAAAGTTTGGTATCTATTCCTCTTGCCCAAATTTTCATGTCCCCAGTGATCCCCTCAACTCCTAGCTCATTAATCATGGATTGACTAGGAACATACACTCGTTGACATTGGGGATAAAACCATTGCATCATCTTCTTAAAAGGCCATTTGATCGGTCCTAAGAAGAGTTTGTAATAGTCTACATAACTCAGGAAATGAGTGTGATACGAACTTACCACAGGTACATCATGCTTTTTTGCCCATTTTAAGGCCCCTATCCCAAGTCCATCGGGAGTAGCTATATGGACGAGAGTAGGCTGAAAAGCCTCCAACTCTTGCCGGAATTTGTGAGGGAAATGTGTGGCCACTCGGTATTCCTTTCTACCGGGCACGGGCATAGAAATTGAAGGAGTAACCCTCAAAGTACCTTCATGAGGGTTTATTGCAGGATTTGGTCCACTTGGAGCAAAGATAAGTACAGGAATATTTTGCTGCTCTAAGTACTGAACCAATCGATTCAATGTTAGGGCTACACCATCTCGAATATGGTTATAATTACCGGTGAATAGGGCTACTCTTAGTTCGCTCATTTAAATAATCAACTGATTTGATAACACGTTCACTGCCTATTCGCTCAAATAAGTATAAAAAAGCAATCGGCTTCTTTGTATTTTAATTGTCGTTAGTTAATGAATAACCAAAAGCATTGTACTCTAGATTATCCATGATAGTATCTTCAGATCCTACTCAATTACCAAGTAACCCGTAAATATACGCATTTATGAAAGCCTTTGTTACTGGTGGAACTGGTTTTGTTGGAAGTCATCTAGTTGAGCACATACTAACGTTGCCGGAGTGTGAAGAAGTTCGCGTTTTGGTCAGAAATAAGGAAAAATGGTTAAAGGGGCTCGACTACACTCCGGTTAAATCCACATTGGAAAACCTAGAACCCATTAAAAAAGAGCTACAAGGGGTTGATGTACTCATCCATGGGGCGGCCATTCTGCATGCCCCAAGCTATTCTGATTTTTTTAAAGCCAATGTAGAAGCCACTAAAAATTTGATAGAGCTTGCGGTTGAATCTGGGATATCCAACATTATTATACTTTCCTCCCTCGCCGCCGCCGGTCCCTCTAGCCAAACCCCTCTCACAGAAAAAGCTCCCTTGTCCCCCATCAGCGCATACGGTCGTTCCAAAAAACAGATGGAAGAAGAAATCCATCGACTCTATGCGGAGAAAAACTGGGCCAACCACCCCACCTTAAGCATTAAAATTATACGCCCCCCAGCCGTTTATGGACCTAGAGAAACCGATATCTATGGATTATTTAAAGCCCTTAATTACCGAGTGGCACCCATACTAGGTAATCCCACAGAAAAAACCCTCTCCCTAGTTCACGTTCAAGATCTGGTAAAGGGTATCGTGGCATCTAGGCTCTACGATCGTGCTGGAATTCACACCTACTTCCTTGGAGGTTCTGAAGATGGGTATTCATGGAATGAGATTTACAAGGAATGCGCTACCATTCTTCAAAAGTCTCACCTACGGATCCGGGTGCCAAAAGGAGTGCTTATGACCATAGCAAAAGTGGCCGAAACCATAGCTCCTATTTTTGGAGTGTATCCTGCATTAAATCCAGATAAGGCGGAAGAACTTACACAGTCTTGGCTTTGTAGCTCAAATAAAGCCAAAGAAGACTGGGGTTATACACCAGAAATCAGCTTAAATGACGGCTTGAGGTCTACCTTAACTTGGTATCAAAAGCATAATTGGCTATAATTAAATAGTAAAAGAATCGTACTTTTAGCCAGGTTCTAATGTTGCTAATTGGTGCAGGTTGAAAACATGGTAACCGCGAGGCTGAAAAGTAGTAGAATTAAGCTGGTCAAGTTTAGCTTCACATACATTTTCACGTTTCAATTTGTTAGCATCAGACAATCGAAAACAACCCATGCATGTTCAATGAAAGTCGAGAAAACAAACATAATCTACTCTTTAGTTCTATCATTATTCATTCTTAGCCAGCCGAATTTACTAGCGCAGGCTACAGGCGAAGGCCTTCGGTTTAGCCCTTCGATGAATTTAGAACAGGTGTTAGATATCGCTTCAAGCCCAAGCCATTTGTATGTTCTCTCAGAGCAGGAAGGATTAGCTGTTTTTAGAGTTACCACTGATAATACACAATGGTTATATACCAATAGTGGGATGCAGCGACGTGGCAATAAAATTACTTCGGATATTCGCTTTGCCTATTTATTTGGCAACGGAACACGATTGACTGTGTTAGAGCCTACTTCTGTGTTGGGTGTGTATTCATCCACCTATTTATCCACAGAGCCAAGGGGGGTAGCCCGACTTCGTGACCATGTGTACCTAGCATTAGGAGACGAGGGTTTAGGGGTGTTAGGATTACAAAGTCCTGAAGCTTTTGATTCTCCTGTTGAATTCATTGCCAATGAATTACTCCAAAGAGAACCGGTGCTGGACGTGTTAAGTACTCCTCGCTCCCAACAACTTTTTGTACTCAGCCCTGCTAAAGTTCATAATTTTTCGTGGACGGTGGATCAAGATACCCTAGAATGGGTTAGTTCCATTGACATCAACCAAGCTATTGTTCATTTGCATTTGGTTGATGATGAATTGTTTGGAAGTAGTGAAGCAGGGGTGCTTTTTCGGATTGGCGAAAATGGCTCTAGCTCACGATTAGCTGATATTGGTACTGCTATAGTGGATGTTATTAACTACCAAGACACCTATTTCATTGAAAGCTCTAAGAAAGAAATTTGGCTGTTACATAATAATGAAGTAACCCCTTGGAAGAAGGATACTGGGGCTAATTACAAGTTGACAGGAAGTGCAGATCAATTATGGCTTCATGAATTTGGTGCTATTGGAAAAGTGACTGTTGGCTCGGAACGAAGTGAAGTGTCTCAATCAGTAGATACAAAACCATTACCAAGTTCACTCACTCTCCTACCCTATGAACCTAAAATAGTACCCTACCCAAATCCTATTCTTTTTAGTATACAAGTCTCAGAGGATTGGCCCACTGAAGCCCTTAGATTTAGTGTTAAAGGAGCCCCTAGTGGAATGAAAGTGAAAGGCCAGGGAATATTTTGGCAGCCCCAATTCAATCAAATCGGTATTCATCGGTTACAAATCATAGCTCAAAGTTCTACTGGGTTACTGGATAGTACCTTTATACAAATAGACATCACCAGTTTTAATAATCCTCCTAGAATAAGCCCTATTCGTACCAGTACGTTAATTATGGGAGATCCGTATACGGTTAACTATACGGCTATGGATCCAGAAGCGAAGCATAGTCAAGAATCGTTGATTCGCTTTTTAGGAGTTGATCTACCGGAGGGTGCACGCTTAGATGAAAAAAGTGGGCAACTTACTTGGACTCCGGGTGAGAAAGATTTGGGCGTTCACCGTTTCAAAGTCATAGCAACGGATGCCTTAGGGGCTGCTAGCTCGGTTGAGGTAGAGTTAAAGGTAATCGATTTGCCAAGGGATAACAATTAGACAGAAGCATGACTAAATACGAAATGGATCCCCTTTTCGACTCTAATTGTGCCGAACGCCTATTATCGTGGTTTGACACCAACAAAAGAAGTATGCCGTGGCGAGATTCCAACGACCCTTATGCTATTTGGATCTCAGAAATAATGTTGCAACAGACCAGAGTAGATCAAGCACTTCCTTTTTTCAATCGATTTATGACGGCCTTTCCAAGTGTTCACGACTTGGCTGCGGCGTCCACTCAACAGGTTTTAAAGCAATGGGAAGGACTTGGATATTATAGTCGGGCAAGAAATATTCACAAAACAGCCAAGATAGTGGCAGATGACTATGCGGGTTCACTTCCTAGGGAATATGAAGAGCTGCTAGCACTCCCAGGAATAGGACCTTACACTGCAGCAGCTATTGCAAGTATTGCCTTTGGATTAGAGCATGCGGTGATGGATGGAAATGTAATCCGAACCGTTACGCGATTTTGCGGGATTGAACAGGATACCCGAAAAACAGGTACACGAAAACTAGTTCAGCAGGAAGTAGATGACTGGATAAAAGGACATCCACCCGCCGACTTCAATCAAGGCCTTATGGAATTAGGGGCTACGGTATGCACCCCTACCAAACCATCTTGCGAAACCTGCCCTCTCGCTTCAAAATGCATCGCATACCGAACGGCCAAGACCGAGCACATACCCTACACTTCAAAAAAGGCTAAACGACCTCATCAAGAAATTTCGGTAGCCATTATTATAAATGAACAAGAAGAGGTGCTAATTGCCCAACGGCCTGAACATGTTATGCTAGGTGGTTTATGGGAATTCCCCGGTGGAAAACAAGAAAGTAATGAAACCAGCGTAGAAGCACTGCATAGAGAAATTCAAGAAGAGTTAGGTATAGAAATCAGTGTAATAGAAGAGTTTATGAGCTTAAAACATGCCTATTCACACTTTACTATAACCCTAAGCGCTTTTCTTTGTGTTTTGAAACCAACCAACACACTGCAAACCCCAACAGCCAAAGCAAGTGAACAAATTAAGTGGGTTTCAATTCAGGATTTAAAAAATTATCCCTTTCCAAAGGCGAATAAGACCTTAACTCTTGCCCTGATGAAACGATTTGCGTAAACGATCAAAAAAATACCTATTCCAGCTTAAGCCTGTTTTGGATCAATGGGTATCGAGAATGGAGGTTCCAGCGTATATAAAAGATGATCCTATTCAATTTTTACATGCTTTTGAAGATACAGAAGAAATAAATGTAGCTGGTTTTTTTGCGGCTACAATGGCATGGGGTAAGCGCTCTATCGTCATTGCGAAGGTGGATGATTTGCTGTCGAGAATGGCATATAGACCACTAGATTTTATAGGTAATTTTACGGAATTAGATGCGCGTAGATTAACGGGCTTTAAACATAGAACCTTTAATTCCGAGGATATGTATTGGTTAATCAAAACCATGCAACAAATCCTCATTCACTTTACCACCTTTGAGGCCTTTTGGGCAAATTGTTTGACTCTTTCGACAGCAAAAAATCGTCCTTTAATGGGAGTCTTCCACGAAGAATTTTTCAGTTTTTTTCCTGAAATATCAGCTCGAACCCGAAGACACATTTCTAATCCTGAAAAAGGGGGATCATGCAAACGGCTTTATATGTATCTACGCTGGACAATTAGAGGGGGCCCAGTAGACGTGGGAAGTATGAACTTTATGCCTCCTTCCCAAATTTATATCCCATTAGATGTTCATGTGGCTAGACAAAGCAGAAAGCTTGGTTTAATTACCCGAAATCAAAACGACTGGAAGGCGGTAGAAGAATTACAAGAGCAACTTCTATTACTAGACCCACTTGACCCTTCTAAATATGATTATGCTTTATTTGGTTTGGGATTACATCCTCATTGGTTAGATAAAAAATGGATTTTAAATCACCTCTAATGGTCCTTTGCTGTCTGTGATTTGTGTTTTCTTAGTATTTTCTTTCGTTATTTGTACATAGAACTGTTTTTTATCTGGTAGAAAAAAACCATATATTTATGCCTCTCAATAATGAGAAATAATACAATGAAAGGAAGTGAGGCTCAATGCTAGGCGTTGAAGTTAAAGACAACGAAAGCGTTGAACGCGCGATTAATCGTTTCAAAAAGATGGTGACTCGTTCTCGTATTCTTAATGAATTTAAGGATCGTCAACAGTTCACAAAGCCATCTATTGAACGACGGGAAGCCATGAAAAAGGCCGTCCGTGAGCAGCGTCGACGTCAACGAGAAAACTTCTAGTTTCTCTCAAGATTGTTATCACATAGAAGCCCTGGTTTATCTAGGGCTTTTTTTTTGCCCAAAACTATTCAGTATATCCTTTAGGTGTGAATGCTTGTTGTTTGAGTGATGTTGGTCCTTAGCCCAACTATGAATATACCCTAGTTTTTCAGCTTCTTTAATGCGCCTTTCCAATTGGCCAACCCGCCTTAGTTCCCCACCTAAACCTACTTCGCCCAACCAAAGTTGATTATTATCCAAAGCTATATCCAATAGGGATGATACCAAAGCCATACAAAGCGCCAGATCGGCTGCTGGATCTTTTATTTTTAAACCACCAGCGACATTAACATACACATCTTTATCCGAAAATTTAAACCCAGTACGTTTTTCTAAAACGGCCAAAAGTAACAAGACACGATTGCGATCCATTCCGTTGACGGTGCGTTGTGGAGTCCCATAGGCACTAGGACTAACCAATGCTTGAAGTTCAACCAATATAGGTCGGCTTCCCTCCATTATACAACCAATGGCACTTCCAGATACTTCTTGATTTCGTTCTGCTAAAAAATAGGCAGAAGGATTGGGAACCTGATCCAAGCCATCCTGCTTCATCTCGAAAACCCCTACCTCATGAGCTGGCCCAAATCTATTTTTTATACTTCGTAACAGCCGGTAGGTGTAATGATCGTCCCCTTCAAAACTAAGCACGGTATCTACCATGTGTTCTAACACCCGAGGACCTGCGATATCCCCCTCTTTAGTAATGTGACCAATTATCATAATGGACAAACTGGATTTTTTGGCCAATTGTTGAAGCAAAGCAGCGCACTCTTTTACCTGAGCAACACTACCTGGCATACTACTTAACTGGTCTCTGTAAACAGTTTGAATAGAATCAACAATGAGTAAATCAGGTTGTAACTTTTGAGCCTGCTCAATGATGGATTCGATGCGTGTTTCGTTGATTAACCAGAGTTTTTCAGAGGTGACCCCCATGCGTTTGGCTCGTTGTTTAATCTGCATGACAGATTCTTCACCAGCACAATATAAAATAGACAAATTTGGTTCGGCCTTAGCTATTTGAAGAGTAAGCGTACTTTTACCAACCCCAGGAGCTCCACCAATGAGCACATAGGATCCTCTCATACATCCACCACCCAACACCCTATCAAATTCAGCAATTCCGGTTTGAAACCGAGATGCCTCCGTAGCCGTAATCTCGTTGAGCGTTTGGGGTTTAGGTGCTTGTTCTGGCTCTAAGCCTGCGATTTTAGCTTTATGCGGCTTAGTTGAACCCGTTATTTTTTCTTGCTCGACGAAACTATTCCACTCTTTACATCCTGGGCAACTTCCTAGCCACTTGGGCGATTCATGTCCACATGAAGTGCATACAAAAATTTGATTCGATTTAGCCATAAACAATAATAGAATAGTTATACACTCAATTTTTCCTTAATCAGATAGCTTGAATATGTTCACCTACAATGATAAAGAGTTTCAACACCTAAACTACTTACTCTTAGTTGCTTTTATATTCATGCACTTCCTGGTTTACATACCAAGTAGTAGCCATCATTCCCATCGCAATAGTAATGTAATAGCTAATAATACGCCATAGAAATAATGCCAGACCAATGAAAGCTTCCCTTGAAATGAGTGGACCTTGAAATAAAACAAAGAGTCCTTCAACTCCACCGCTACCACCAGGAGTTGGTACTACCAAAAAGGCAAGATTCATCGCCAAGCTTCGTAATACTGAAAGTAGTTCTGGTGCTGGCAACAAACTTAGTATTACAATAGGTGCAAGTGCAACTCTAGCTAGCCATGACATAGTGGAGTAAAAGAATGCCTGAAGTAAAAATCGAAACGGCTTTGCTTTGAGCTGATGGGCATATTGCTCGAGGTTTTGTGCCTCAGAATGTATTTTATCCCTGTGTTTCCGAAGGAATGGTAATTTTGCAAACCACTTGATAATTTTTGAAATTGCTGATGGTTTAATTAAAACTCCATATGCGAGTACCCCAGCGTATGAAAGCAGGGATACATACAGAACAAGCATGGATGCTTCACCCAGAAAACCCACCGACGGCGGAACTACATCCATATAGATACCAGCCACAAGTAAGATTGGGATAGCGATGGCAAACCAGATTTGATCCAATAATACACTATACAATATGATTGCGGTAGACTCACCCAATCGTAGTCCTTCTTTGGTCATAGCATAGGTTGCCATGGGAGCTCCACCTATGGTAGAGGGGGTAACTGCTGAGGTAAAGTCCCAGCTCAATTGCACCCTAAATGCTCCCAACCAACTAATAACTCCAGCAGATAAAAAGCGAATTTTTGCTGCAGAAAACCATACTCTCAAGAATGAAACCACCAAAGCAATGCCCAGCCCGGGAAGTCTTTTGGGTGCTAAGTAGGCTAGAATGCCGGGGGTATAGGTATACCAAATGACTCCAGCCATTGTCAAAAGACTCAGGGAAATAGAAAAAAACAGATATTTTTTAGAGATTATCTGTTTTGGACTATCTACATTTTGCTTTATTTGACTCATACTATAGTATAAAAAAAAGCCTTGCAGGAAACTCTACAAGGCTAAAAAAAATAGCTTTGTGAATTAGGTTAACCACCCAAATTCACGTGCGCTCTGTTTAGGTGAATATACTTTTACGCAATATCCACTTCTTTGTTTAGATAGACATCCTGAATCATATTCAGAAGTTGAACACCCTCACCAATAGGACGTTGGAATGCTTTACGACCACTAATGAGTCCCATTCCACCTGCTCGTTTGTTAATTACCGCTGTTTTAACTGCATCGGCAAAATCGTTTGAGCCGGAAGCTCCACCAGAGTTGATTAGACCTGCACGTCCCATAAACGAGTTAACTACTTGGTAGCGGGTTAAATCGATAGGATGCTCGGATGTTAATTCAGAATAAATGCGCTCGTCTAATTTACCATATGACGAATTACCCGCATTTAAAGCCTTGTAACCACCATTATTGGTAGGTTGCTTTTGTTTAACAATATCCGCACCAATAGTTGATCCAATATGATTTGCCTGGCCCGTTAAGTCAGCTGAGGTGTGATAGTCAACCCCGTCCACTTTGAATGCGTCATTACGGGTATAGCACCAAAGTATGGTAGCCATTCCTAATTCATGAGCATATGCAAAAGCTTGGGCCACTTCTTGAATTTGCCGGTTAGATTCTTCCGATCCAAAATAGATGGTTGCACCCACTGCTGCAGCACCCATATCATACGCCTGATCAATGGTACCAAACATAATTTGATCAAACGTGTTAGGATAAGTAAGGAGTTCATTGTGATTAATTTTCACAATAAAAGGGATTTTATGCGCATACTTACGAGAAACGGAACGTAACGCACCAAAGGTCGATGCTACTCCATTACAACCTGCTTCAACGGCTAGCTTTACAATGTTTTCAGGATCAAAATAGTCTGGATTTTTTGCAAAAGAAGCACCCGCAGAATGCTCAATTCCTTGATCAACAGGCAGTATAGAAAGGTATCCTGTCCCACCAAGTCGACCCGATTCCATAAGCCATTGTAGGTTTCCCAAAACTCTATTGTTTCGATCAGAATGATACCAAACCTGATCTACATAGTCGGGAGTAGGTTGGATTAATTGATCTTTTGTAACTGTTTTACTGGTGTGATGTAGCAAGTAGGAGGCTTCATCGCCCAGTAATTCTTCAATCTTCGATATATCCATGAGTGTATGTTTAACTTATTGTACTAAATAGGGTTAAAATATAGGAGTATTACAGTCAAATGACTAACAGAAATCCCAAGTTATGTTGAGAAGCTTCAGATAGAATAGTAGATATTCGTATCTTAGGAATATGAGTAAAGAAGATTTTTTCGAAAGCCTGCTTGGCAAACAAGACCGTCCCTTATTTTTAGCTCCTATGGAGGATGTTTCAGATGCTCCATTTCGGCAAATTTGTCGCAATATGGGGGCTAGTATGGTCTTTACTGAATTTATCAGCTCCGAAGCGCTCATCCGCGATTCTGACATTGCCCTGCATAAAATGAGTTTTAAAGAAGCTGAACGCCCGTTAGGAATTCAAATTTTTGGCGGACGTGAAGAAGCTATGTATGGAGCTGCTAAAGTTGCTGACGCAAGTAACCCCGATGTAGTAGATATAAATTTTGGGTGTCCGGTGTACAAAGTAGTCAACAAAGGTGCTGGCGCAGCATGTTTAAAAGACATAGACATGATGGAGCGTATGGCTGGGACAGTGGTTGATGCGGTTGATAACAGACCTGTAACTGTCAAAACTCGTTTAGGTTGGGACGAACACTCAATCCGTATACAAGAAGTAGCACTTATGCTGCAATCAGTTGGAGTCAAGGCCTTAACTGTACATGCCAGAACACGAGCCCAAAAATACAAAGGTGAAGCAGATTGGAACTGGCTTAAAAAGCTCAAAAATACCCCTGGATTACATATTCCCATCATTGGTAACGGCGATGTAACTAGTCCTGAATTGGCTGCAAAATTATTTAGTGAAACAGGCGTAGATGCGGTGATGATTGGCCGGGGAGCAATAGGAAATCCTTGGATTTTCAAGCAAACACGATCATATCTAGATCAAGGCAGTTATTCTGCTGACATTCCCCTTCGAGAGCGTCTTGAGGTCTGCGCTAAACAGCTTCAGTTGTCGGTCGACCATCAAGGTGAACGTTATGGTGTTATCATAATGAAAAAACACTATGGCCAATACCTAAAAGGAATTCGCAATGGCAAGAAACTCCGAATGGAATTAATGCAGCACAACACTATGGAACCTATACTTGAACGCTTACTTAATTATACCGAAGAAGAGCATTTCTTTGTAAACGCTATTTAATTGCTTTTGGAGCATTAGGTTTGAATTGTTAGGTATGGGAGTACTGGGTCCGAATCATTAGGCTTGAAACGTTAGCCGCTATAACATTCTTTAAAAAAACCAGCTACAAATATTCCCGGTCAATATACTTTTTTAAGATATCCGGTACTCTGACACGGCCGTTTTCGGTTTGATAGGTTTCAACAATGGCAGAAAGCACCCTAGGAAGCGCCAACCCTGAGCCATTAAGAGTATGAACCATTTCGGTCTCTTTCTCCCCTTTTCTGTATCTAAGCTGCATTCTTCTTGCTTGAAATGCCTCAAAGTTGGAACAAGAACTCACCTCTAACCACCGTTGTTGACCTGGGCTCCACACTTCTACATCATATTTCTTTGTTTGAGTGAAACCCATATCACCTGTACACATGAGCAATGTCTGATAGGCTAAGCCTAGTTTTTGAAGTAGCGACTCTACATGTACCCGTAACAATTCCAACGTTGCATATGACTCTTCTGGCTTAACAAAATGAACTAGTTCAACCTTATCAAATTGATGCAATCTGTTTAACCCTCTCACGTCCTTGCCATACGATCCTGCCTCTCTTCTCCAACAGGGGGTGTGGCATACATAACGAATCGGTAACTGCTCTTCAGAAAGTATCTCGTCCCGATGGAAGTTGGTTACCGGTACTTCAGCAGTAGGTATAGCAAAAAAAGCATCCCTTGGAATCTCATACATCATATCTTCCTTGTCAGGAATTTGACCTGTACCACGAGCGGAATCCTCATTAATGAAATAAGGGGCCTGCATTTCAATATAGCCTGCTTTATTAGCTTCATCTATAAAAAAATAAATGAGCGCTCGCTGCAACTGCGCTAGGGGTCCAAGATAAAAAGGAAAACCTGCACCCGTAACCTTCACCCCTCGTTCAAAGTCCAACCAACCATGTCTCTCTAAGATGTCCCAGTGCGGTTTTAGCCATGATTGTGTATCGGGTGAACCCCACGTACCGTATACCTGATTATCTTCTTCTGAATGTCCAATCGGAACACTTGGATGCGCAACATTAGGTATCCGATGTAATAATGATGTACGCTCCTCAGCTATCACATTCAACTGATCTTCCAATTCTTTTACTTCATCTTTAGATTTAGATGTTTCCTGAATAATGGCTTGAGCTTCCTCCTTTTTACCACTCGCCATCAAAGCCCCAATTTGTTTTGCCGCCTTATTACTTTGAGCTCGAAGTGTATCTACCTGATGGACCAATTGCCGCCACTGTTCATCTTTGTCTATTACTTGTTGAACAAGTTGAACATTCTTCTCCCCTTTGTTATTCATTGAATCTATGACTAACTCTGGGTTTTCCTTTATAAATGTGATATCTAACATGCTGCTTTAATTAAGTTACCGTTCAAAGATACAAGGTCTAGAAACATTTAGTTGAGCTTTTTTACTTGTTAAAGATGTTAAAGTGATTCCCTTTTATTCACTACTTTTGTATTTTATACTTTAGAAATTTAGGAAAGCCATCCTATATTTTAGATTATTTAGGCAATTCAACACTCTTGCTAACCTAAGGTGGGCGCTCATCCAACCATATATTTCCATCAAATAAACCGTCCAGACCATGATACCACTACTTGACGATATAGACGTTAAAATTTTGAATCACTTACAAGAACATGGCAGAGCTCAGCGCAATAAAATTGCGGAACTCGTAGGGCTATCTGTACCTTCTGTTTCAGAGCGCATGAAAAAACTAGAAGAGCGTGGACTTATTAAGGGGTATCACGCTATTCTTAACGATAAAGATTTTCATTTTGACATTAGCGCCTTTCTGTTTGTTCAGGTAGACGGTTCTGAGAATTACAGTAATTTTGTTGAAGAAACGTTGAGAGAATCTGAAATTTTAGAGTGTCACAGTATTACCGGTGAGGGCTCACACCTATTAAAAGTGCGCACAAAGAATACGGCCTCTTTCGAGCGTCTCTTATCACGTATTCAATCCTGGGATGGGGTGGACAAAACTCGATCAAATTTGGTTCTTTCTAGTTTTAAGGAAACACGAAGCTTACCTATTGAGCAATCCACTGAATTATTAAAACGCTAGTTTAGCCCGAATAAGAGTCTTTCCTATCCTACCTCTGTAACAAATTTCGTATATTACGACATAATGTCATAATAATAGATATGGATAGAGAAGTATTTCAACAACAATTTGGTCTTTTAGGTAGTTCTGATGCACTCCGCCAGGTAGTAGATAAGATAATGCAGGTTGCAAAAACTGACATTACCGTTCTCTTACAAGGAGAAAGTGGAGTTGGTAAAGATGTTACCGCCCGTGCTATCCATGGCATGAGCCATCGTAAACATAACGAGCTTATCATTGTAAATTGCGGGGCTATTCCTGAAGGCATCATTGAAAGTGAACTATTCGGGCATGAGAAAGGTGCCTTTACCGGGGCAAACGATACTCGACAAGGGTACTTTGAAAAGGCAGACGGTGGAACTATTTTTTTGGATGAAATAGGTGATACACCAAAAAATGTTCAAGTTAAACTACTCCGAATTTTAGAAAATGGAGAATTCTTTAGAGTGGGCTCATCCAAAGTCCAAACGACAGATGTTAGAATTATTGCTGCCACCAACAAAGATCTTTGGGAATTAGTAGAAGAAGGAAGTTTTAGAGAGGATTTGTATTACCGATTAGATACCGTTCAAATCTACCTCCCTGCATTGCGTGATAGATCGGAAGATATCATTCCCATTTTTAGAAATTTTGTAGAACATTATTCTAGAAAATACGACTCCGTATTCAGAGGGTTCTCTGATGAAGCAAAAGCCCTACTTAGCTCCTATCGTTGGCCTGGTAATATTCGCGAGCTTCGAAATGTTGCCGAACAGCTCGTCGTATTAGAGAAATCACAATTTGTCGACGTTGACACCCTTAGAAAATATTTAAAAGGACGTCAAAGTATAGGTTCTGCGGATAATTTACCCATGCTACAAGAAAACTTAGACAATACAGATAACAGAAATCAACAATCTGCTCATCAAGGTTCGGAATTAATCTATCGCGCTCTTCTTGAAATGAGTAACGATATTGGTGACCTAAAAAAAATGCTAGCAAATCTAGTTTACTCGCTGTTCTCAAATAAAAATAATCCTCAATTACCTGCATTACTAGGTGTAGGTGGACATCCATCGACACTGGATAACGTAAACGAGAATACCCACAACGGGCCAACAAATCCAATAGATTATTCTAATCCCGGGCACATTAAACTAGATCACACTCATAGCGCTCATAATCAAGATGCCATGAGTTACACCGGTAGACATCAAAAAAGTGACATTAAAGGAGAAGAATTTGAGCCTTATGATGAACCAATTGATGAAGATGAAGACGAATTTGTATTACAATTAAAAGGAAAAGAAATACCTTCGCTCGAGGAAACCGAAAAGTTTCTTATTCAAAAAGCGTTGGAAATTTTTGATGGTAATAGACGTAAAGCTTCTGAAACACTAGGAATTAGTGAAAGGACTTTATACCGAAAATTGGATCAATTCGGATTAGAAAAAAAATAATAACTGCTCAATAATACACTAGATATGGAACATGGAGCGAATTCCGAGCATCGGACTAGCCCAATTACGAGGTGGTCCAAAAACAAGGTCTTGATCTATCTTTTTTTGGGCATAATGAGCCTTCACATCTCGTGTCTTAGTTATAGTTTTACGGGAGCCTCCATACCTGAAGGGGTTAATACCATTTATATTCCCTTCTTCCCAGATCAATCTGGCAGTGGTTTAGGGGATTTAAGTGATCGACTGAATACTACGCTGATAGAACGATTTGTGAATCAGAGTAGGTTGCAATTAGCCTCTAATCTAGAATCTGCAGATGCATTCATAGAAGGCCGCATCCAAACATATAGTAACCGGCCCTTCGCAATAGGCGGAAATGAGCAGGCCAACCAAAATCAAGTTAGTATTACGGTGCAAGCCCGATTTCAATATGCAAGCAGCGAAGAAGCGCTTTGGAATAAGAGTTTCTCGAGTAGCTTCACTTATGATCCCACCGAAGATCCAATTAATGGGGAATTAGAAGCGGCTACCGAAGCATTATCTCAGATAGCCAACAATATGTTCAACGATGCCGTTAGTAATTGGTGATTTCAACGATGCCGTGGTAATTGGTAAAATTCCCGCCAGGTCTATTGAATCAAACCCAAGTAATCTTTGAATTACATTGCAGTATACAAGGATACTAAAAATGCATTTTCACTTTTTATCTGTAGCATAAAGCCAATATATTAGGCACTCATGAAGACTCTTCCCTTTACCATACCGCCCTCCCTAAATAGTTACGTTGAGCAATTCGACACCGATCCAGTGCGAATGACACGAAAGCTTGAGCGTCAGGTTGCAAAAAGAGACCCTGACGCGGTTGGGCACTTCTTGTTGGCTTGGTTTCATCATGTTCAAGGCAATCAAAGTAAAGCCATTGCAGAGGCTCTTAAAGCCAAAACCTATGCTCCTGGTAGTCCACTAATGGAGCACTTACACTACTTTTTATTACATCCTGAACAATTTGAAGCCAAAATTCCTCAATCTGGTAAAAAAGGAAGAAAAGTATTGGTTCAAGGATCCAGAACTGCTCAAATACTTGATCTAGATCGACTTATTGAACTCTTAGAAGCAGTTGAAAGCCAACGCGTAAATTATTCCTACGAAGAAGTAAGTGATGAAGATTTAAGTGAGGACTCTTCGGACGTTGCCGAGATTATATCGGAAACTTTAGCAAAGATACATGAGGCACAAGGCAACAAAAAGGAAGCTATTCATATGTATGAACGCCTTGTTGTTGTGAACGAAGAGAAAGCCGACACCTATACAAGTAAAATTGAAGAGTTGAAGTCGAATCAATAGCACAGTATACCTATTGAATAGCCAATCTTAACTCCAATTTAGATTGCACTCATCTTCTTTAGTATTTCTTGTCTGTTATCCTAAATAAGGATTATGGAGTTTTTCGTGGCCAATAGTTGTAGCTGGTCCATGCCCTGGATACACCTTAACCTGGTCTCCTAATAGAAGCAATTCTTGGCCAATGCTAGTAAGCAATAGCGATAAATCACCCTTGTAAAGATCTGTCCTACCTATGCTCTCTTTGAAGAGCGCATCACCGGAAAGTAAGAGTCTATCATGTTCAACAAAAAACGAACAATGATCGGGAGCATGACCTGGCGTGTAAAGTACTTTTATTTCTATGTTTTGTAGCTTTACAATTTGGTTATGAGTCAAAGGTAGAGGGGTGATAGAGGGAAGAATAGCATTAAACCCAAACATGCGAGCTTGATGCTCAAAATTTTCCCATAAAAAAGATTCTTCTTTAAAATGGTATACCGGAGAATCGATTGTTTGTAGAAGTCGTTGCAAACCTAAAATGTGGTCTACATGGGCGTGAGTTAGAAGTATACCATCAACTTCAATGTGATGAGTTGCCAAGAATTCAAAAAATGTATTGAATTCATTTTCATTAGAAAAACCCGCATCTATTAATAGTGCATGCTTAGGGTCATCCCAAATCAAATAGGTGTTTTGTGCGAATGGCCCTACTTCAAAGCGCTGAATATGCATAAAAAAAAGCCATCCTGAAGATGGCTCTAACTTACTTTTTCTTGTCGTACATGCGCTTGAATCGATCAACTCGACCAGCTTTGGACGTGAAATTGGTATTTTTGGTATAGAAAGGATGATTACGTGAATCAACTTCTGGCTTATAAACACCATCTTTTGTATTCAACGTACTACGTGTTTTCATTTCAGTACCGTCACTTAGTAAGACGGTTACTTCTTTATAATCTGGGTGAATGCCTGCTTTCATATTCCTATCATTTATTTTTCAGAAACCAAAGATAAAGAATAATCTGTAATCTCTCAATTTATTCGTTAATAATAATTCTTTTATTCTAAATCGTAACCAGAACTGGTATCTAATTGATCTAACATACTACCCAACATGTCAGTATATTTGGTAGTCTGATTTATTTCTTCCTTCCCAAGCATAGAATGCTGATGAAGAGCCTCCAAAGTAATGTCCATCCAAGCAACGATATCTAGTTCGTTTGTTGTCTCACCCATCACTCCTGTTACAGCAGCACTTAACCCTTTCACTTCATTTAGTGCTTCCCTGTACTCTTTATCATTAATGTGATCACCTAAGATTAATTCGCTCCCTAGCTCGAAATGCAAACCTATTGGCTCATAAATCGATGGAGATTCCTCGTTACGCTTCGAAGGGTCTGGGAAATGGTTTTTATATACTTTGGTAATTGCCTTACCAACAATTAGTTTTGCTACATTGATGGCACCCTCCTGTTCTCCCTCATAAACTAACTCTAACTTACCTGTCAATGCAGGAATAATGTGATAAAGGTCACTTACTCTAATTTGAGTTTTATCAATCCCAAGTAGCAATGCTCTTCTTTCTGCCGCGCTAACCATTTGCTCCATTGCTGTAATGGTCATTCGAGTCGACACACCACTCTTCTGATCTATGTACTCGGATGATCTAGCCTCGAAAGCAACTTGTTCCAAAATATGTCTAAACACCTCTGGAATGTGAATCTCCACGCTCATTTCTCTCTGTGCCCAAGACTCCTGAGCGGTAATTTTAATTGCAGTCTCAATATCCTTAGGATAATGAGTAATGATTTGAGCGTCTATTCGATCTTTAAGTGGGGTGATTATGTTCCCACGATTGGTATAATCTTCGGGATTAGCTGAAAATGCCATACATACATCCAAGGGCATTCTAAACTTGAAACCTCTAATCTGAATGTCCCGCTCTTGCATTATATTGAGCAGAGCAACCTGAATTCTCGGTTGTAAATCAGGTAATTCGTTGATGATAAAAATGCCCCGGTTAGACCTTGGTATTAATCCAAAATTGATAGAGTCTTCATGGGATAAGTCTAACTTTTGAGAGGCCGCTTTAATCGGATCAATATCACCGATTAGATCAGAAACGGTGGTATCTGGTGTTGCTAGTTTCTCACTAAAACGCTCTTCTCGGCTAACCCATGCGATTGGAGTGTCATCTCCCATATCCTGTAGGGTTTCACGAGCAAAGCGTGATAAAGGACGAAATGGGTCATCGTTAATAATGGATCCTTTGACAATGGGCATGTGCTCATCTAACAAATAAATCATTTGGCGAAGTAAGCGAGTTTTTCCCTGACCTCTCAAGCCAAGCAATATAAAGTCATGTTTGGCTAGTATAGCTTGCTGTACCTGTGGTATTACCGTTTCCTCATACCCTAGAATTCCGTCAAATGTGACCTGATCGGATTTCATTCGTGCAATTAAATTCTTACGCATCTCTTCTTTGACGGATACACTTTCCCACCCTATTTCCTTAAGGTCTCCTAAGTTACTTACCTTCTCAACAAGTCCCATATTGGCTGTTTTTTGTGTCATTTTGTTCTTTAGAATGTTGTGTATCTATCCAATTAAACTGTGGGTTTCAGCTAATCATTCACTTTGTACCAAGAAATATTTCGCATTTTAGCACCATCTTCAGACCTATTTTACACCCCTAGGAACGTTCAAAGCCATTTAATAATTCTTGATGATAGATTACAAAAACGTAGTCATTAAATAATACCAGTTAAAACAAACCAATTTATGTCAAAGCCAATAGCAGTAATTCTAGGTGGTAGCGGTGGATTAGGTGAAGCTATAGCCCATCACCTATTTGAAGTTCATAATTACAAAATAGTCATCACCTCCAGAGATCAGGCCAAGGCCGAGACAATAGCTGGTAACATTAACCAAAAAGGTGGAGAGGCCTATGCCATCCCAGTGAACGTAACAAATGCTGCCGCTCTGACTCAGGTAGCTGCCCAAATTCATCGTGAATTAGGCCCTGTAGATGCACTCATTCACGCCTATGGGAAAGGCGTGATTCAGGCCTCAGCTGAAATAAACCCAGAATTAGCAGCTCAAGTTGTACATACTAATGTATTAGGCACATTTTTGGCAACCCAGGCATTTCTCGGACATATGAACACCGAACACGCCCGAATGATCTACTTCCCTGGCACCATGGGTAAATACATTATGAGGAATTCCGCACTTTATTCAGCAACCAAATTCGCTATTCAAGGAATGGTGAAAGGACTGGTTGAAGAACACAAAAGATCCAACACCCAGTTTTCTCTATTGTATTTAGGTGGTGTGGATACTCCGTTTTGGGACGATGAAGACGTTCAAATGAAAGTTAAAAAAGAGGCAATGTTAAACCCTGCTGTAATTGCTAAGGTCGTGGGTAATATACTTGGACTACCTTCTACTCACGTTGTGAATGAAATGGTGATTCAGCCGAATTCACATCAACTCGTGTAGAACGGTTTCATGATAAAGCATGAACCATCTTTACATAAGATTTAAGCCAACAAAACCTGGAGATTAATCCGATGCTACAGGGCAGCGGTCAATAGCCGAGCTATAAACCGAACTAAGTATCGTTAGGGCTTGGTCTATCTCGGTTTTTGAAACCGTCAAGGCAGGCCTAAAACGTATGGTTTTATCTCCACAACCCAATATCATAAGCCCTTGCTCCATGCATTCTGAAACTACGGCATTTCTAGCATGAGCATTAGGTAGATCTATGGCGCATAGCAGACCTTTACCACGAGGGTTAGAAAAGTGAGCGTGTTTTGCTGACAAATGATGCAGTCCTTCAAGTAAGTAATCTCCGAGATTAGCCGCATTCTCCACTAAGTTATCTTGCTCAATAACTTCAAGTATACGTTGGAACCGCACCATATCGACCAGGTTACCACCCCATGTAGAGTTAATTCTTGAAGACACGTTAAAGCAGTTAGTCTCCACTTCATCGAGGCGCTTACCGGCTAGTATTCCACAAACCTGGGCTTTTTTTCCGAAAGCAATGATATCGGGTTTAACAAAATGCTCATGAGCCCAAAACTTACCTGTTAAACCAACACCTGTTTGCACCTCATCATAAATGAGTAAGGCCTCGTATTTATCTGCAAGGTTGCGTAGTTCTTGGTGGAACTCTTGCCTAAAATGACGATCACCTCCCTCTGCCTGAATGGGTTCAATCAGAATGCAAGCAATATCATCTTTAAGAGTCTCAAAATATCGTTTAGCTTGTTCGATCGCTAAATGTTCGTGCTTTGCTACATGCATTGTGGATTCCTCGGTCTCAGGGTAGTGATTGGCCGGACTAGTTACTCGAGGCCAATTAAACTTAGGAAAATACTTTACCTTATCAGGCACTGTGTTGGTAACGGATAAGGTATATCCTGTTCGTCCATGGAAGGCATGCTCAAAATGAAGAACTAAATGACCTTTTTCTTCTCTATATCCTCGTTCGAAGTTTTTCTGAACTTTCCAGTCAAAGGCCACTTTCATCGCGTTTTCAACTGCAAGTGCACCACCGGAAATGAAAAAAGCATGGGGTAAATAATCAGGTATACCAACGCGCTCAAAAGTTTCCATAAACTCAGCCATATATTCTGTGTAGATGTCTGAGTTGGATGGTTTGTTTATAGCGGCTTTCCCAATTCTGCGAATAAATTCATCGTTATCCAAAGCAGGGTGATTCATACCGAGTGGATTCGAAGCAAAAAAGGTGAAAAAGTCCAAATATTCTTTCTTGGTCACTTTATCTACTAAGTAACTTCCATGACTTTTATCTAAATCAAGAACCATATCGTACCCATCGGCTAAGATATGCTTAGCTAAAGTTGATCTAACATCATTGGCTTTTATGTTTGTGTGACTCATAATGACTAATATCTTATTTAAAGTGTTTAAACCGATGAGCGAAGTACAATTAAACTAGTAAATACATCTATTGGACTCAAGAAATAAGTCAGGGAATACATAATTCTTATGTTATTTAATAGTTAAAGAAAAGTGTTGACCTTGGTTCCTATTAAGTTGTATATTTCATGTTCTAAATCGCGGGGTGGAGCAGCTGGTAGCTCGTCGGGCTCATAACCCGAAGGTCGCAGGTTCGAATCCTGTCCCCGCCACTTATGTAAAGGTCGCTTCAGAATATCTGAAGTGGCCTTTTTTTTGTTTACAGAATATATATTACATGCAATCAAGACATATTAGAAACCACAATTAAATCAAAATACTTTGACAAAAAAAAAGCCCCGCATTACTGCGAGGCTTTTAAAGTCATAGCAAAGTTGAATTATTTCCAACCGCCAGTTGAGGCACCGGGACCACCAACACCACCAAAGGTGTAGAATGGTAATTCATAACCTAGCGTCTCTAGAATTTTGGCTGGTAGCGGGAAATGTAATGGTGAACCTGCTTGTAGCATATCCATACCACGCATATCCATCCACTCATTGCCTTTTCCAGTTAGATACTGTTCGATCATTCGTTCATGATGTATTGCATTCATTACAGCGTCAGCTGTAGCAGCTACTGCAGGTAATCCACCACGAACTGTTCTTGCGCCAGCAGGATCATTGACAATCGCAGCAGCATCAGCAACTTTACCCTGTTGTACTAATGCTTCAGCGTGGAGCATATGCATTTCGCTTAGGGTAATTTGAGGCAAGACTTTATCATATGCTCCTATGTAATCAGCATGCTTCGTCCATCTGAAATTAGAGAAGAAATATAATCCACGTTCCGGTCTAAAGTTGTTTGAAGATAAATAGCTGTAGTCTGACCATAGACGATCATCCACTTCAGCGACATCAGCGATTCGTGCTGAGTCAGGTGCTGGGTGATTTAAACCATCATTTGACCAGCTAACATAGCTATCATCCATCATATTGATAAGACGCATATCAACTCTAGCCCATCCTGGATAAATTAGATATACTAGCATCTCATTATACCAAAAGCCAGTCTCCCATGCATCGTTATGAATGTTAAAGTCTGAGTCTATTGCGCCAGCAACGTGTGATTGAACTGCAGCCCAATCAACTGCACTTCTTTCAGCCTTCGTGCGAGCAACATTAGCCATGAATCTAGCTGCAAAAGCATGAATTACTTGAGCAAATTGATCATTACTTAAACCTCCTGGTGTGTTGATAACAGCCTCAGATATTGTGAAGCTGTTGGCTTTGGCAATAGTAGCTGCAGCAACCAACTTAGAAATAGCATGATCCATGATATCACTGTAAGGTACTAATGTTGGACTAGATAGTTCTTCAGTTGTCGTATTCTCATCAACTATATATGCTTGGTCAAAAACCATGGCAATATAGCCAGTGGATACACCTTGCATAAATTTTGCGAGGGCCTCAACTCTTTTTGCATCTGATCCAAAATCAATCCCTGAATCCAGTGCTTTCAACACATCTGTTGCAGATGAGTTAATGGAGTACATAAGATTGAATGCATTATTCGTTATCGCTTGATAAGAATAGTTCGGTGCATTATCCCAAGCTGGACGCGGTTCAGTACCCATAAGCTGCATACCTTGGTTACCCCAAGAACATGTTGCAGCATCAGCTAGGACAGCAGTTCCCATTCCAATTGCACCATACGAGTTTAGACCTGTATAAAAGGTCCTGTATAGGCCTTCAGCCAATGTTACCAAATCAGATGAAGATGCCAATGCACGTTCAGTATCTGGTTGGTTTAAGTTCTCAACTGTTAAATCTGCACAACTAAATAAGCTGATAGAAATAACACTAAATAGTACTAATAATTTATTTTTAATAGTGTTCATGATGAATGATTAATTGTTTAAAATTTAAAAGAAACTGATAGTGCATAGTTTCTAAAATTTGGATACGCACCAGTAGAATCAAATGGATTACGAATTGATCCAACTTCTGGGTCATAACCTGAGTAATCCGTGAAGGTTAATAAATTACGACCAATTGCAGATAATGTGATGCTTTCAATACCATCGCCTAAGATGTTTAGGTTTTCTGGCTTAATCTGATAACTAAGAGAAACCTCTCTCAATTTAAGATAGCCAGCATCCTCAACCCAATATGAGTTGTTTGTGTTTACGTTGTAGAAACCTTGATAGTATCCCATAGCTTTCTTAGCCTCATCAGCTTTCCCAGCTTGATCCATAATTCCATTGCGGCTATCACGAGTTAACCATTGACTCTTACGATTATATACATCTCCGCCTGATTTTATATCAAGCAATACGTAAGCAGATAGTCCTTTGTAGCTAATTGTGTTGGAAATACCAGCAGTCCAATCCGGACGTCCATCACCAATTTTTACAAACGCATCGTTACCGAATTCATCTTTTAGTTTGATCGGTGCTTCGGTGGTAGTTCCTTCAGTACCAGCTGCAATTACGAACCCATCACTATTAACTGCATAATCATCAATTGTTCCACCATATGATTCTAGGTTTGAACTAATTTGATCTAAAGAGGTAGCCCAGGTATATCCGTAGATAGCACCATAAGTTTCTCCCTCACGTATGTAGAACAATCCATCAGGACCTGATTGGAAAGGCGGTGGATCTAACTCAGTAATTGTTTGGCTTGATTTAGACCAAGTTAAGCCCATATCCCAAACTAAATCTTTAGTTCTTATGAAGTTAGCTTGTAAATTGAACTCTAGAGTTTCTCCTTCAAGTGTACCCGCATTTTGGTACTGATTACTATAACCGGTAACAGGTAAAAGAGGCACATTTAAGAATTGATTAGTGGTAATCGATTGTGCATAAATAACTTCAAAACTATAATTTTTTAGGAATGTACCATTAATGGCAAATTCGGTTTCTTTAGTTTCTGAAGGTTGTAAATTCTTATTACCTAACTGAGTCTTATTGGCAGAACCAGAGCTAAGTGAAAATGTTTCATACTGCCATGAGAAACTTGGTCTTATACCAGCAGTTCCTTGAGCTACACGAACTTTCAATTCGTCAAACATTTCTAAATCAATATCTTCAGTTATTCGATATGCAGCAGAAACTCTATAGTATGGATTACTTCTATTATCTTCACCAAAAAGTGATGAGTTATCTATTCGGTACATTGCATCAAATAAATATTTATCATCATAATCTAATGAAAGAATACCAAAGTAATTTTCCGATCTGATATCCCATTGGGCATTATCTGCAGAGATATCTGCAGGATCCATTGCGTCAAAGCCAGGTATACCAATTATTTTGTAGTCATTTCCAGAGGCATTAAACCACTCATTGTGTTGGTCTTCGTTTAAATAACTAAATTGTAATTTGGCAAATAAATCACCGAATTGAAATCTAGTTGTAGCGAAAAGCTGTATATTCTCAGATCGTCTTTCTTCTGAATACTTATACAAACTTCCTTCACTATATGTGATACCAAGAGGATCACTACCACCAAGTATCCATGTGTCATAGGGGTTGTGGGATGTATAACGCTCGTTTGCAATCTGCATTGAATAGGTTGCCTTAAGCTCTAGCCAATCGGTCAGATTCGCTGTTGCTGCATAGTTACCCAAAAATCCTTGTTTGTATTCATTACGTTCATTTTTTGAAGTAGGATAAAATGGATTTGTTTCGTTACTCCAATGATTATGTCTTACATAATATGGTTGACCATCTGGGTTATCCATTAACAAGTTATTGTCAGGCTCTGCTAGTACAAGATCAAAAAATAATCCACTACCTCCACCAGGTGTATTCGATGTCGTTCTGACAATAAGGTTAGATGTCGATACTTTTAGCCAATCATTTACTTGCCAATCTGTATTTACTCGGAAGTTTCGACGGCCATAGCCATCAGTATTTGGTATAATACCTTCTTGTTTATTGTTTTCGAAACTAGTAAACAGATTTAAATTACCAACTCTGGAAGCAAGAGCAAAGTAATTAGTCATGCTAGTACCAGTCTGGAAAAATTCTTCCTGGATATTTTTATTGATAGCAAATGGATTATCCATGATCTGATCGGCATCAAGTGCTCTAGAACCTATTACATTAGGATCGTATCCACCCATATAATTAGCTGGGTAGACCACACCTGCATACTTAGTATAATTCTTTTGTGATTCCCAGTCATCTGCAAGTGCAAAAGCATGAGATTCAGCTAAATCAATGAACTTATCTAGATTTTGGAAACCGACCTCTTGTCGAATTGTAACTTGAACATCGCCATCCGATACACCAGCACCACGTTTCGTTGTCACTACAACAACACCATTTCCAGCACGCGATCCATACAACGCAGACGCTGCAGCACCTTTAACTACTTCAATACTTTCAATATCATCTGTGTTAATATCACCGATTCCCCCTTCGAGCATAGTTCCATCAACTATAATTAGCGGATTTGATCCTACACTTAAGTTATTGTCGGATCTAACTTGAATGTCAGCAGCTCCTCCAGGAGTACCCGAAGTATTGCGGATTTGAACACCTGAGACTTTAGCTGATAGTGAACTGGCAAGGGATGTTGCCGGTACTTTACTTAACTGAGCTGCATCAACCTTAGCAACTGATACCGTTAATTTTTTTCTAGGTGTCCCATCAGCAACCCCTGATACAACAATTTCGTCAAGTAAACCGATATCTGTCGCCATTTCGAAGTCGAGAGTATTCGCTCCTGCGGATATAGATATCTCTTCTTTAATAGTTGAGTAACCAATGTAAGTAACTTCTACAGTGTAAGTACCTGGCTCTATGCCTGTAATTACGTATTCACCTTCGGAATTTGTAGATGCACCTTTTAATATTTCTGTTAATACGACATTTACTGCCGGTAGTGATTCGCCTGTATTGGTATCGGTTACCGTACCAGACAGTGTACCGCTTTGTGCGTATGCAAACGTACTTAATACGTAAACGCTCAAAGCAAATGAAAGTAGCTTCTTAAACATAGATGACCTCTATATTAATTAGTTATTATAATTGAATCGTAAATAAAGCCATTTATTAACAAATAGGCAATACTAAATTAAAATAGCAATACAAATTTTAATTAGGAAATTTCCTTTAAAGATTATCCTTTAAAATATAGCCATTCAGCCACTTTTGCCCTTGTTGATATTGTAAACTAAAGTACTGTTGATTTCTTACAAGTTGATAATTATCAAAAGGATAAAACTTATTTTTGAATTTGTATGACCTAAAAGTAAAATTGGTTTCAAAATCATAAAAGTTATTTGAATATCTCCATATTTTTTCAGAAAGCGTAATTTCAACGTACCATGGAGGGCCAAAAAGGATGTACATCATGCCCATATCGGTCTTCCAACCCTCTTTATAGTTCGAAAATTGCTTATTTGCTTCTTCTACCCGCTCATAATAGAGTTCGATAACCTGTAACGCTTTGGTAGTATTCTTAATATTTGAGAGCCAAAATCGATCTACAGCCAATTTTTGCTCTTTTGGGTCTGAGATAGACATTAATTTCTGATGATCTTCTTCTCTCATCAAGTACACCAAAGGTGCAGCTAATTCTTTGGGTGTTCTAAGCGAAGGATAATGTGGACTTTTTACGCTAAAATCTCTAGCCTTGTAGATTTCTTCTCCGCCCACCTGGGTACGAACTTCAAATCGGTAATTTCCTCTTTTCAATTCATTAAAGAAAAACTCGATAGTAACCGTGCCTGGTTGACTGAGTATCCGCTTAGAATTATTCAATACTTCAAACTCCCCATAGTCAATCCCTTTGTAAGGCAAACTTGCGGGGGTATAATCAGGCCAACTCATAGGCCGAGCATGTACCGTATCCGAGTCAAATTTTAACAGCCGGGTGTCTATGGTTTGCGGCTCATTGGTTTTGTTATTAGTTACTTGAAATACCAGGCGAACCGAATCGCTTCTCTCCGACAAGTTATACGTGGTTATTGCTTCAAATAACGAATTACTGGCTTTCTGATCTTTAGCAAAAACCTGAATATTGGTTAGATAACTACGCTTTTCGGACGGATTTGGAATCTCAATTGAAAGTTCTCGATAGCTTTCTCGTTTATTTGAGGCATCTCTTAGTATTACTCGAACGGTATACTCTCCAGGATTTACTGGTATACTTCTTTTAATAGTATATGCATCCTGACTATTGACTACCGATGAAGTAGAATCAGAAATCATATATTCGGTATTATCAGACTGAATCAGTCGATCTGGTTCATTCTGATCAACGATTTGAACATCTAATTCAATAGACGACTGAAATAACTCGTCTATCTTTTTGAATACGAGACTTGCGTAAACCACCTCAGCCGATATGTCAATAAAGGCACTATCCGTCTCAACATCTACTAAACCAGCACCTACCACTCTGAGCTCAGGATAGCCGGGCCGGTAATCATAATCCCCCGCCCTATCCACTTCTTCTATATATGCGTTATTACAGCCCACAAAAAAGTACCCGCAGAGGAAGGCTACCGTGATAAATAACTTACCTAGGCCAACTCTAGGCACAGATTCAAGTGCTATGTTTATTTTTTTTTGCATGCATTAAGAAATTTGGCAGACAGCTGCTTATATATAAGGTATAAAAATATGCTTCAATGTTGCATAACCAGCAGTACTTTCACACAACCAATTAACACGATCAAATAAAAATTGACGTCGTTAGTATATAGTAGTAAAAAAATGCTGAAATCGTTTCAAAAGCTTACAAACAATTAAATTATCTTTACATTAGTGTTGTATCTTCCAAAGATTGCTACAATATCATCAAATTACTTTTGCGCATATGATCACTCCTCAACGAAAAACAAAAATCGTTTGTACCATCGGACCCAGTTGTTTTACTCAGGAAGGTATTAACAACCTCCTGCTTCACGGGATGAATGTTGCCCGAATCAATTTCTCCCACGGCGCTTATGAAATTCATGAACGCAGTATCGGATTCATACGAAAGGCTGCACGTGAATTTAACTATAGTATCCCCGTTTTAGCGGACCTACAGGGTCCAAAAATTAGAGTGGGACAAATGAAAGACGATGGACAGGTATTGGTGGAGGGGAGTGAAATCACCTTAACCTCCGAAGAAATCATTGGTACATCTGACTGTGTACCTATTGACTACGATAAGCTCCCACAAGAAGCCGAAGTGGGTAACACCATTCTCTTAGATGATGGACTCTTAGAGTTCAAAGTAACTGAATGCCTCGAAAATACACTAAAAGTGAAGGTCATCGTGGGTGGGTTACTTAAATCTCGCAAAGGAGTAAACTTACCCAATGTAAAAATATCTATACCTGCCCTAACGGAAAAAGACCGAAAAGATCTAGAATTTGCCGTTAAAATGGATGCCGATTACATTGCTCTGTCATTCGTGCGAACTCCTGAAGATGTGATAGAGTTAAAAAAATTATTGAAAGATCTTGGCTCTGAGGCTGGCGTAATTGCTAAAATTGAAAAACCTGAAGCCGTTGACTGTATAGATGCAATCATTGAGCAAGCCGATGGTATTATGGTCGCTCGAGGTGATTTGGGTATTGAAATACCAGCCGAAGAAGTGCCTTTTATTCAGAAAACTATTATTGAAAAATGTAGAGCGGTTGGTAAACCAGTTATCACTGCCACCCAGATGCTCGATTCCATGATTAAAAACCCAAGACCCACTCGAGCCGAAACCTCCGATGTGGCTAATGCGGTACTCGATGGAACCGATGCGGTTATGCTTTCTGGAGAAACGGCAGCAGGTAAGTATCCTATGGAAGCAGTAAACGTAATGGACCGTATTTGCCGGAAGATTGAAGAGCGTAGGATACAGCTCTATTACAGCCTGGAATACAACAAGCCAACGGACCCAGATAAACAAATTATCGAGTCACTTGCCCATACCTGCGTTTTATTGTCCGAAAAAGCAGACAGTGCATTAATAAGTACCATTACCCATTCTGGGAGTACGGCTCGCCGAATTGCTAAATTCAGACCTAAAGTGCCGATTTTTGCCTTCACTGAATCTCAAAAAGTACGCCGGCAATTGAATCTTGTGTGGGGTGTTCGCTCTATCCGATTGAGAGAACTCTTCGATACAGATAAAAGTGTGAAGATTATGGAGGATTATCTCAAAGATAATGGCCAAGTCAAAGCGGGTGACCGAGTGGTTGTAGCCACGGGTATGCCTACGGCTCAAAGAGGCCGTACCAACATGGTGAAAATAAGTATTATTGAATAAGGCCATTCCCATATGCAAATTATGTCCCGAATATTACTGCTCAGTGTTGTACTGCTAGGTTGTTCGGGGCAATTTTCATCTCGATTTGTCAACTTCAATGCCTACTACAACACTTTTTACAACGCCCAGTTAAGCTACGGTCAGGGGTATACCAAAAGCACAGAGCAAGCCCGGAAATATAATTTCCTACTTCCCATCAGGGTGTACCAAACCCCACTTGGTGCTGGAATGCAAGAACTCCAAAGCACCATTGATAAAGGGGCTGATATCTTACGAGATCACAAAGAAAGTAAATGGGTGGACAATGCCTTAGAGTTAATCGGCAAGTCCTATTTCTTTAGAACAGAGTACTTTTCTGCTGACCAAAAATTCGATGAATTATTGCTGACCACAGATGATCCCTTGTTGCAACAAAAAGGCGTTTTCTGGAAAGCTAGAGTTTTTATGGAGCTTGAGTTGTACACGCAAGGGGTGCAGTACTTAGAAGAACAACGAACAAGCTATGATGGGAAGTGGTTGGATAATATGGAAGCTCAAATACTCACTATATTGGCAGAGCTTTATGTGGCCAGACAAAATTATGAAGCAGCTATTCCATTGCTCGAGCAATCGGCTGCTTCATTACCTGGAAGAGCGTTGAAAGAGCGAGCTTTTTTCCTGCTAGGACAGCTCAATGATTACCAAGGGTATACCCAAAATGCCTTTACTGCCTTTGACCGCGTATCGGATTATTACTTTAACTATGAAATACAATTTGAGGCTCAAAAGAAAAAAGCGGATGTAGCGAGACAACTTGGATTAGTCGATGAAGCCTATTCTGTTTTGGCTGACATGGTTAAGGATGATAAGAATACCGAGTACGTCGCTGATCTACGTTTGGAATTAGGGCTAACCGAACTGCAAAGAAACAGACCTGAAAAGGCCGAAACCATTTTCTTAGATTTGTTAAGGGATCAACAATTTCCAGCAGAAGCGCGTACGAAAGCACTCACTTATTATGCCTTAGCAGATATTTATCGGTTTAACGATAACAACTTTAGCCTCGCTGCCGCTTATTACGATTCGGCAGCACGGATTAATGTACCCTCAGAAAA
>ERZ891134.251-NODE-251-length-46401-cov-7.909744_pt1 | contig 46401 bp, 32 predicted proteins | sample MGYA00520888_ERZ891134 | MGnify/ENA primary metagenome ERZ891134 (study PRJEB32303, sample SAMEA104408692) | aquatic metagenome | biome: Brackish water; feature: Coastal; material: water | place: Baltic Sea | collected 2014-10-23 | depth 10 m ... | reverse complement strand
GTGGCACACTAAATGGTTGGCCTGATGTTCCAACATGGCGAATCGGTGACAAGTACACCTATGAAACACAATTCGATGTTCAACAACTTATCCAACAAGCTAACGTTGCTGCCTCGCTAAACACATTGACTGGAGACACTACGTATGAGATAATCGACATCTTTTTTGAAAATATTGACAATGTTCAGACTCTATCTTACAAAATGAGCGTATCAGGAACATTTTCTAGTAATACAAATAATGACCCTAGTGGTGCTACGTTAGAGGGTACAGAGGGACGATTGTTAATTTACTACGATGGGGAAGATATTGTTAGAGCACGAGATTTGGCTGTTTACACTTCTAATTTCACATTAGATGTTGATTTCTGGCCGAACATACCTTTCATAGGTCCGGCACAGTTTTTGAATCAAGATCTAGCAGAAATCACATTTGATACAACGTACATTCCACCAAAAGAAAAATATGACTTTCCGCTAAGAGTTGGCGATCAATGGTACATGGAATTCTTCTCTTCAACTTCAGTGTCCGGAGACTCTGATTATTTTGACCCATCAGAATTTGACACGGCGGGGCCTGAAAATAATAGTTGGCAAATCACCGATAGTGGAATACCGACACAAGACGGCAGGAATATACAGTACACTGGTTGTGATGATTCATACAAAATAAACGAATGGAATGTTTCAGGCGTCAATCAGGGTTTTAATTGGTATTGCCCTGATGTAAGATTTAATTCATGGATGCGAGTCAGCAATGCAGCAGGTTTTACTATCGACTGGTTGTTAAAAAGTTATGAACCTGCAGACTCACAGGGCGTTAGCTCTGGTTCCAATCCTGGTGTTAGAGATTATGAAATCGAGGTTGAGCCTGAAAGTATAGCTGTTTGTCCAAATTGTTTGCAAAACGTTAGCATAGATTACAGTGGTCCAAGTGGAATACGCCCAGGCATTAATTTACAACTACGCTATGAAATGACCAATACATATCTCAATCCTACTACCGATGCTAATGGCATGGCTAACCAAATTTTTGATTCTTCTGACGTTATTGATGACACCAATGCCAGCGACGACTACACCAGCAATGGCTTGTTAGTGTGGGACCCTTTCAACAAAGTTATTGGAGCAACCACCATAATCATTGACCCTTCAATTACTGATGTGGATTTAGTGGCACAATCAGATGCTATTATCCTTACTAGAATTCGAGGAGATGTAGAATCTACATTATCCAAATCCATTGGATTTAATGCTTTGCCGGGTGATGTGTTATCCTTTTCAATTCCAACCCAAAACCGGGGGAAACAGGCCGCAAACAGCACAACAATTGAGATTACCACCCCTAATGGACAAGTGACTAGTGAGAACTTGCCATCAATTCCTGCCTACAGTGAATCCCGTATTGATATTGACTACCAGGTTCCACTTAACGAACCAATAGGGACTTTGGCATTCAATATAGAAGTAGACCCTGATGGCCTTGTTATTGAAGATACCAATAGAAGTAACAACATTGCAGTAGTTGATTTATTCATTGGTAGAACTCCCACAGCGCAAATATTAGTTCTTGACGAAGTGTACACATTTGAAAATGTAACAATCGATGCCTCATCGAGTTTCGATGAAGATGGTGGAGGTGTCGAATGTCGTTTTACATTAGAAAAGGCACCTGGCTTGATTGAGAATATAGACTCAGAAGATTGCATAATCGAATACAATTGGAGTGACGGACAAATATGGAATATTGAAGTTCTAGTGATTGATGATGAATTAGACACTGACACAGCAAATATTACAGCAACGGTATTTAATCGGGCTCCATACATCAACCTCTCGGTATTAGAAAGCATAGAAGTAAATAATTATGTGACAATTAATGCAGAGGATAGTGGAGACTTAGACTCCGTCTCACCAGAAGGTCAAGAAGTAACAATAACTTGGCCTAATTTAAATTGCGAAGGAACAACATTTGGCCCGATATGTACCGTTTTAGTCACAGAGGAAGGTGTGTTAAACATAACTGCAGTAGCACAAGACGACGATGGTGCTACTACTACTGTATCAACCACTCTTGAGGTACTCAATGTTGTCCCGACGATATCGCAACCAGAGCTATGGAAAGCAGGGCAAAACCAGTCTGTTGATGAGATGGGATATTGGAACCTCAATGAAGATGAGACCGTGATTTTAAGAGCAATAGCAGATGATACACCACTTGACAAAGATACGATTATAATTGAATGGACACCTTCTGACTTAGATGAAAATTGGACTATTACTACTGTTGGACCTTCTTCACAGACAACTGTATCTTGGCCGACTTCCGGACTTCACACCCTCACTGTAGTCGCATATGACAATGATAATGTTAAGTCTGAAGTACGAAGTGGAATTGTCAACATTACAAATGTCGCTCCTTCAATTGCCAGCCTGGGTTCTACACAGCCAATTTTTGAAGATAACAATCTCACATTTGTTGCTGAAGTGGACGACACTGCTTCTGATATAGAATCGTTAGTCGTATGTTGGGATTTAGACTCCTTAGCCGATGACGATGATGATGGTTTTACCGACAATGATTGCGATTTTAGCGGCTTAGAAATGACTGCATCATGGCCAACTACCGGCGTTAGATGGATAACTGCAACCGTGACAGATGATAATGGTGCAACTGATTCAACCAGCGTCAATGTAAGCGTAATTAATTCCGCACCTCGAGCCAAAATAACCAACTCAACTGATGTCTTAGCGCTTAATGAAGGTGATAATCTAACCTTATCAGGGATTACTACAACAGATACTGCTTTTGATAAATTATCGCTGATATATGCATGGGATAGTGACCACGTCGATTCCGATCTAGATGGTGAAAAAGCTGGCGATATTGACTTTTATGGTCAAGAGTATCTAATGACCGACTTACCTGCTGGATCATGGACAATAAGTCTGACTGTAACAGATGACGATGGTGAGTTCAGCACTACTACTATCGATATCAAAGTAAAAGCCAAGCCTGCTGAGAATTTCCTAGAATCAATTACTGATTCTGTCGGTGGAGTGGGAACTATGGTGATTGGTATTCTAGCAATAGTAGTAATCGGCCTTGCTGCATTCTTACTATTTACCAGGAATTCAAAACCTTCGACTGAAAAATTCACTGATTTCAATATTGGCGGCACAACCAGCCAATTTAGTGACCCAATAAGCACGCCAGGTGCAGATGCCGGATTTGGTTTGTACCAACAAGAAACGGTTCAACCTGACCCATATGCTGCATATAATCCAGTTGCGCAGGCTCCTGCGCAAGTAGACCCATATTCTACCTACAATCCAACAACTCAATCTGTAGCTCAGCCTGCACCAGCACCAACTGCACCAGCACCTGCACCGGTACAACAAGGCCCACCACTCCCTGCAACAGGGCTTCCACAAGGCTGGACGATGGACCAATGGCAACATTATGGCGCACAATACCTAGCCGCTCAAAACACCGCTCCGGCCCCAATTCAACCAACAAGTACAGGTACCACAACACAATCCGCAACTAGTAATCTAAATGATTTATTAGATGACCTAGACTTGTGAAGTGGAAAAATGGCTAACCTGTGGAGTTTCTTTGGCTTACCTGATCCTGATGGCAGTGTCAAGAAGCAAAAAAAGCCCACTGGTAAGAAACCAGAAAGCCAACCCGTAAATGAATTAACACCTAATAGCCTGACTCAACAAACTATTGTCGAAATAGAACCCGAGACTCCTGCATTATTACCAACGCCGACCAAACAGAAACCAATCACTCGAAAAAGCGTCGTCCCACTTAATTGGAACGGACCATTAACTGCTGATGGTGAAGCTTTTCACGACTTGGGAGTTCAGAATTTGGCTAGAAGATCATTTCCATCTAGAGCATTAAGATATATTGCACCTAATGAAAAGAAGCAGATACCAACACGGGGCATTGCTCAAAGAGTTACCAATGGAGATACAATTATTGTTGATTTACGAAGTATGTTTCATATGGATTCACACCAAAATGCATGTCGCAGAGAATTAAAGATGATGAGTGAGGAAGTTGGTGTCGGAATTTTCGCTTTGGACTCAGAAGATAAGTTGTTAATGATACCCGGAAGTGATGTAATTGTCGACACCGGCAACCATGATTTAGGCATAAGTACACTGATGAATTAACAAAAACGTCGGAAATCGCCTTAAAAAGGATATTTGACTGCATAGTGTGTGGCCGATAAGTTAAAACATCCATTTTCGGGTTTAAGCGGGTCATATGTACCTCACTTCACCTCATCTATGGTGATGACAGTCCCGTTCATGTTGGCCGTTTCGTGGCTGTCTTATACCGAATCAGAATATTCATTTCGGCAGGAGAATTATCGACTAGAAATTGCTTTTATCCTTACTGCTTTAATTACTCTTGGCTGGTTAATGTCAATGGTTGTTGGAATTACCTTCGATTTATTTCCAATAACTCATAATAGTAAGGCGTACACTCACACTCATTCAAATCAGTACCTATTGATCAATATTATTGGACAACTATTGATTATTGGTGGGATTTTCACTAATGATTTACAATTGATGTTGGAGATGGCAACTGTTGGACTTGTTCTATTATGTTGGGGAGTGGTTACCATCGCTTGGCCTAGTTGGAAATTACACCTCAGTGCGATGAGTAATGGGATTAATTGTGGCAATATCGCACTGATACCGGCACTACTAATTCCCGGTTCAGCCCTAGTCATTCTGGCTTGTTGGATTTTCCGACAAAATACTGGTTTTCTTGATTTTGGTTTTTCGTTTAACGTTGTAGTTATGATGGGTACTATTGCCTTGAGTTTAATACTTGCTCACTTCAATAGGAGACTGTCTTGGGGTTTAGTAAAATTCACAGATTTCAGACCTGTAGTCGCGATTTATCTTGTTTTAGCACTAATTCATTGCTTTTCAGTATTAATGTATGAAAGAGGCCAGGTCACTGAGAATTTAGCAAATGTCACACAGTCGTTGCCGTTTTTATGGGCCTTTATTTCCACTAGGCCGATGAAAATGCTTCGCTATGCAATTGGTAAGGATGCAAAACCCCATTCCACACTAATCGGTTCTGCCCAATGGTATTTTCTCGTAGCAGGTGTTATGGCATTAATCCCAAATTTTGACGAAGGGAAATTCACCAATATTTCTTATGTGACCCTAATATTCTCAACGGCGATGCTCTCAATATGGGGCTCAGGAGTTTACCTACACAGGGACCATTTACACCAATCAATACATAACCGTTCTAAACTCTACAAATTATTGACATTCAATGTAATAGGAGTTGCTTCATTATTCATGATTGGATTCAAGGTTACTATATTTGGCGATAATTCTGATTTAGTATACTTTTTCATGAGGAATTTCGCTTTATTATCAATGATGGGTTATATGGTAATTATCTTGTTTAAGGATTTGATTCTATCAATGGATACATGGCACCGGATGCCAATGCATTATGAGCGTTATATCTCGTAGTTACTTAATGAAACTAATAATTCCATTGCATCAGCGGCAATCCCTAGAACAGTGGCCTCATCGCCTTCCACTAATCGAGCATAATTACTCATGGGTCCAGCCAAATCATAAGCACCGGCTTTACCTAACCAAGATTTGTTTAACACCATCTCAACAAGAACATCATCGGTCAGTATATCAAACTCTACAATCGATTGATTTAGATGAAATTCCCAGTTGCCTTGGTGGAAAATACCGGTAGCAGACCAAACCCTATGTCGGCGACCAGACAGGCGATGCAACATAGCGGCAGCTTCGATAGCATCGTTTGCTTTACCCATGGCTAAGTCATCAGAATCCGGGTCTTGTAACATTGTATCACTAACAATAACCACATCAAAACCTTGTGAATTATTTACAGCAGCTGCTTTTTTTTGACATATTTCTAATATTTGTCCGGGAACGGTATTCGCATTGGATGACTCGTCAACCAACTCAAGTGCTTCGCATTGAAGGTTATCAAATAGTGGCTGCAACATCTCCTTGCGTCGCGTTGACGCAGAAGCAAGCCACACCCTCATGAATCCAAGGCGTTCATTATACTGAATCAACATTGTTATTTTTGCACGTCCCAATTTTTAGACATATTCAAGTGATTGATAGCAATCCGACAAACGGTGGCCGCATGTCTGGACTAGAAAGAATACCAACCCACATTGAAGGATTAGACGAAAATATGCAGGGCGGAATCCCACAAGGACACATATGCTTGGTGGCAGGTGCGTCTGGAGCAATGAAGTCAAGTCTGACTTTTTCCATGCTTTACAACGCAGTATTGTACGGTGAGACTAGTGGAATTTATATCACCTTAGAGCAAGGGAAAGAGTCGCTACGCGCCCACATGAGCAATATGGGAATGAATGTTGATGACCCTAGAGTTAGAAATCGTATTGCGATTATCGACTTAGTAGACTTACGAGTCCAACTGGATGAACAAGGTATGAGTAATCGAGTAGATTGGATGGGTCAATTAATCAAACAATTGACGTCATACCGGCAATCTATCGGGTTTGAATTACTCGTGTTTGACTCATTAGGTGCATTCTTTACCCTGACAAAAATGGAAAACCCAAGAGATGAAATTTTCCGATTATTTGAGGCGGTTAGAAGACTAGGACTTACTTCATTCTTCATCTGTGAAATGACTGGAGAGGATCACAAACAATTTGGTGAATATGGTATTGAAGATTACCTCGCAGATGGTGTAATCCATCTGGTAATGGAACGTTCTAATGATGATGTTAGTAGAAAATTAAGCGTCATCAAGATGCGTCATACTAACCATATTCTAGGATATAAACCGTTTACTTGGAAGTCTGAAGAACAGAGATTTACCACTCTTTAATCATTCAACGGTAACTGATTTTGCCAGGTTTCTTGGTCGATCTACATCACAGCCAAGTGCTAAAGCCGTATGATAAGCAATTAATTGCAGAGGAATTACCGAAAGCATTGGTGAAAGATAATTATTGACTTGCGGAATTGGAATGTTTATGTCTCCTTCCCCACTAATATCGTCACCAGCCTCGTGGATTAAAATTATTTTAGCACCTCTAGCACGACATTCATGGATTGCCGAACGTGATTTCTCTTTTACGTGGTCATTAGGTACCACGAAGATAACCGGACTACCCTCTTCTAATAATGCAATAGGGCCATGCTTCATCTCACCAGCAGGGTATGCCAAGCAAGGGATGTAAGCAACTTCCATTAATTTTAGTGCGCCCTCTTTGGCCACAGGTGCTGAAATACCACGGCCAAGAAATAATACGCATTTGGCATGTTTTACTAAATCAACGGCTTCCATTATTGGTCCTTGGTGTTCTAGATACTCTTCAATTAAGTGCGGTAGTTGTTGAAGATTATCGATTATTTCCTTGCCCTTTTCCTTGCTTAAGGTTCTTGAGCGACCAACTTGAATCGCAAAAATTGTTAGCGCAGTCACCATGTTAGAGAAAGCCTTAGTCGATGCTACAGCTTGTTCGGGTCCTGAGTGGATGTAAACTCCTTGACCACATAGCCTAGCAATTGATGAGCCGACTACATTTATCACACCGTGAACTTTACCGCCTTTTAGAAGAATTTCTTTTACCGCCGATAAAGTATCTGCTGTTTCTCCTGATTGTGATACTGCGAAATGTAGAGCATTAGGGTTGATTACCGGCTCATTGGTTCTAAATTCACTAGAGATATGAGCAAATGATGGGATTCTAGCCAGGGATTCAATCAAAAACCCACCTATTTCTGCAGCATGGTTTGCTGTACCACAGCCCAGTAGCCTAACGTGTGGGAGCTTAGAAAGTTCGAGTGGTGTCAGTTTCAGGCCACCTAGCCGACCGTTCCCTCTAACTCTATCAAACCGTCCGTTGATACATTGCCTTAGCGCATCTGGTTGTTCATAAATCTCCTTTAACATATAATGTTCAAAGTCTCCAAGTACCGCTTCTTCCCATTCTTCCTCAAGGATGGTTACATCTGTATCTAAAGAATGTCCATGAATGTTACTCATAGTGATATTATCATGAGTCAAGGTGGCGATATCGCCATCTTCCATGAATACAACTCGCTGTGTATGTGTAGATAGCGCATGGGGATCGCTTGATACGAATGTTTCTCCATCACCTTGTCCGATAATCAGTGGTGACCCGTTTCGAGCACAAACCATAACATCATGTTCCAAGAAAATAGCACATAGCCCCCAGGTTCCTACAAGTTTAGAGAGCGTCCTACGCAGTGCCTTAGTTGGTGAATTATCCCTTGCCAGTTCATATTCTAGAATATGTGAAATAACCTCAGAATCGGTTTCGCTGTGAAACACTACTCCTTTTCGAGTTAGTATTGATCTAAAAATTCGAGCGTTTTCTATTATGCCATTGTGAACTATCACAACCTTCCCGTTTTCTGATAAGTGAGGGTGAGCATTGGGGTCGGTCACTCCACCGTGTGTGGCCCATCTAGTATGGGCAATTCCGACATTACCGGGTATTTGTTTAGGAAGTATTGATTGTAATTCAGCAACCTTACCTATTTTTTTGTAGATTTTGAAATCACCATTTTTAATGGCAATACCTGAGGAATCATAACCACGATATTCGAGTTTGCGCAATCCCTCTACCAAAATAGGTGAGGCTTGTTTAGGGCCCATATATCCAAAAATACCGCACATGAAAATACCTACAATTGAACAGTGCTAGAGCATATTGGACATTCGACCTTGGTAAGTCTAAGGTCCTTGATGGTGAATTTAGCAGAGCATTCACTACATTTGGCTTCCTTTTGTGGAATTGACATCCCCATCGCCCCTGGTAGAGGAGGTAGAGGGCCATCGCCGATTGGGGGCAATTCAGGAAGTGGTGATAACACAGCGTCTGTGGCGGGCATAGCGAACGGCACCTGTCCATCTAGAGCAGGTAGTGGCGGTAAGTTGGCCATCATATTCTCAGTCATCTCGACTAAATCTCTCTGTTTCTTACGCTTCATTCGCCGTTCAAGGCGTGAATTTCCTTCACCTGATTCTGCTTTTATCTCTAAGGTCTGAGCTAAACTGTCCTCTTCTACTACAGGCTCATCAACAATCGTAGCAACTAAAGATTGCACGACTAACTCCTCAGAATCTAAATTTATCGCCATTGAGGGTTCATCATCACTTTCAATATCAACCATTATTTCAACTGAATCATCATCTTCAACCAGAGTAGCAGATAGCATCTTTTCCTCGACCTCTCTGTTGGAAGAGCGTAAAGATACTACAAGATAAAGGAAGATTGAGGCAATCAATAACGCAGTAATAATCAACATCAATGCTTTTGTATTTTCATCACCGGGTAATGGTTCAAGTAGGCTATCAAGGAATGATTTCTCCTCTGCCTCGAGCCTTTCATCTTCCAAAGAGACTATTGTTCTAAACGACAAAGTTCCACTACTGGAAGATACTAAGATAATAGAGTCACTTGTTGTAGTTGCATAACCGGTCATAAACCCTTCAACAATTAAGTTTGAAAGAGCAAAATGGTTGTTATCTAAATCCAAAATACCGTACCGAGTCATTGGTCCATAGGCATTAATTTCATCATACACAATAGAAATTTCTTCACCATTTGAGCTCATAACCATGTTAGTAATTCCACTAGCTGTAAGGTAATCTGGTTCTTCAGCAGACCATGAATTATCGGTAACAACATATGCGATCTTTGATTCTCCGCCAAATCCTTCGACCCAAGTTGCCGCTAATACATCTCGGTCATTTTCTTGATAAACTTCTAATTGGGCATTAGAGGCATAATCTCCTACTGAGTATTGGAATGTCCAGGAAGGATTCCATTCTTGTCCGTGAGCATACATCATACCAACGCGGTCAATTCCAGTCACATCATCTCTTATTTCTTGGTAAAGAATATGCATATTTTCCTCCCCAAGACCAATTGCTAATTTGTCCCCTTGGGATGGTTTGATATCTATATTGGATAGGATATTACTCGAACTCCATGAACTTTCGATATGAGCTGTATCCGACATTAAGACAAATATTGAGGTGATGTCGTTGTAAGAACCACCCGTAGCGATGTCTCGATAATAGCCGGCAAGTACTACTCTATCCCCCTTTTTAGCCATGTCAAGGCCCCAATAACGTCCTTCTGATAGTTTCAAAGCCGGCATGTGGGTTTGTTTTTCTGTGGTTTCACCTGCGTTTGTTATTGATGTCATTGCGACATGTGACAAAAAGTAACCCTGGTCACTTAGGATGTTTTCAGTCCATGCTGCATGAACAAGACCATCATCTCGTAAAATTGCCGTTAATTCTCCTGCCCAAGAATCTGCCAGTTTGACATCTGCAAGAGTTGACCATGCCCCCGAAGAGGATTCTGTAACAGTTCTTACGTGCAGTTCCCCATCCACAGTCGTGAATAGCAAACCACCTTCTTCCATTCCGACAAAATCAATAACAGACTCTCCTGAAAGTAAATTTAGTCTAACTTGTGAATCGATGTCTACATTGTTGACTACAACAGTAAACTGCAATTCTGAATGTTCAGAATCGACACCATCGCCAGACATTACCACTCTAAAATCAGTACCTCCGTAGACTGATAAATTATTAGGAATTGTAAACGAAGCCTCATCAAACCCTGAACTTGAGTCTGAACCAGGAATAACCAGAATACTGACTTGGTCAACCTCAGTCCAACCTATAGATTCAATTCTTGTATACAATGTAAGAGTAAGCCCTGTTGCATCATTTTGTCCTAGATTGTCAACTCTCACTCTAAGAGTATACTGATCGCCAGGTGTTGGAATTAATGGTGTGGTTTGGTAGGCTCCTTGCATAAACCGGAGCGTTGGTTCTTCTGGCCTCTCTTCTACTTCAAAGGAAAAGGAATAGGAATTATCTTCGGGGTTAGGATCGTTATAATTGCCTGATGGGTCGATGGAAATGGTCACTGTGTGAGTGCCAACTTCAGTAGCCCACCAGTATAGAGTTACTTGTACAGAGTCACCATCGTCAAGGTTTGACAAAGTGACATCAGACGGATAAATATCAGAATTGTCACCTGGTGCAATCAACTTGATGTAGACATCATCAGCATCTAAGTCTCCGACATTTTCGATGGTGAACTTAACGGTCAAAATTGAACCTGCAACAGCAGATAATACTGGTAAGCCAACTTCATCTTGGATTTCAACCACGCCAGCAAAGGCAAAATCTGGCGCTGCTGGCATATTGTCGACATCAAAAGTTCTCCTCACATCATCTGTTTTCACCCCAGATTCATTGACCATCCTAAAACTAATCCTCGTGGAACCATCTGAAACAGTTGTTGAGTCCCAACTAAATGACCAGTCTTGACTACCTACTTCCAATTCAGGCAAATCTGTACCGAACTCCCATTGACCGTTGTCAACTTTGAATTCAATGTAGTCATGTTGAACCCCGTCAACAGATCCTGAGAAATCGACTAGGCCGCTGATTGATTCACCAACTGCAGGGCTTGCTAAAGTTACTTTCATTCTAGCCAAGTTAATAACTCTAAAATCAATATTAGATTCCGCTTCAGTTACTGTATCATAAGCCCTAGCACTAACTATGACATACTCTTCATCACTTTGCACCCAGTCTTCAAGCACGTTAACGTTCAAATTCCAGTTGGCAACGTCTCCACCAGCGATAGTCCACGGCTTCAATTCACGTTCGGTTCCTGATTCTAAGAATTGAACGATTCGCACTTGTATTTGGTCGAATTGTTGTGAAGAGGGGAAATTCGTGGTACCTGAAATCGTCACCCGATTACCTTCAAGCCACCATGTATCATTAGATGGTTGAGAAATATCAACATAATCGCCACTCCCGTTACCACTTGGTGGCGGATTAACCACACCGGTATCTTCCAGTGGAGTACAAGGTTGGTCAAGAGCAAAATCGATTGCACATGAGGCATCAATTAACCCAAAACCCCATTCTTCATGCCATCTATCTGAAACTGTGTTTGCTGCCTTTTCTCTGATTTCTGAAGAGTTACGAATGACATCCATTACCTCAAAGGCATCAAGCGATGGTGCCGCTTCGCGTACCAAAGCCACTATTCCTGAAGCGATTGGTGTTGCCATGCTAGTACCATCTTTTTCATCATAACTGGAATCAGCTTCGGGCCTTGGAGCCCCAGGTAATGATGTACCAGTAGCCGCAGTTGCCGACATAATATTTGACCCATAGGCAGCGATGTCTGGTTTCAATTCATCCCATTCATTATCATCACCATCATCAAGCCTCGGCCCATAATTTGAGAAACTGGAAATTCCGTCATTAGTTCGGTTAATGTTGCCAAAGTCTGAGGCAGATGCTACCGCAAATCCGAGATCTGCGCTTGCTGGAGATGGTACTCTTTTTGAGCCATCATTGCCCATTGCAATTACACACACGATATCTGCGGTCAGTGTTGCGTTATTGATGAGCCGTGCTTCTGCACCGGTACCGTTGTCACCTTCATCTCCGGGATTTAGCGGGGAGGAAACCGAGCCAAATGACATAGAACCTATTTGTATACCACGACTAGAGGAATTATGCCCCCAATCAGTATCTGCATTGTTAATCATCCACTGGATACCGCTTACTGAATATTGTGAATTTGTACCGCCTGTATCGGTCAATACCTTGATATCTACTAGGTATGCTCCAGGTGCGGTGCCACGATGTACTCTTGATGAATCGCCTGTTCCCAGAGCAGAACCTGCTACGTGAGTACCATGTCCTTGACCATCATCCGGGTCTTGTGAGCCATCCGGATTGGCTGCTGCTGAAGTTGCATCATATCCTGCCACCCACTTGTGGTCATCATATGACAGAGCATCAGTGTCTGGTGCATCATTATTATCATCAAAATCGTTTAGCGAACGGTGTTCGTTATCTACCCCAGTATCAAGTACAGCAATAACTACTCCTTCACCGCTGTAACCTCTCTCATAAGCAGATTCAGTATAAACATCAGAAGGCATGGCTCTAGTTGCTTGTCCAGCCACATCATTGGTTGGCACCATCACATTTTGCATTTCAATTACCACTACTCCGGGTAAATGGTAAATGTCCATCAAAGCGCTAACTGGGACCTTGTCAACTACTATTGCATCGATGCTTTCTGGGAGATCTAACCAGGCACCATTCTCTTCACCTATCCAATTATGCAAATTTAGCACATCTCTCAACTGATTTATTTCCAAATCACTTGGATGCCATGCGTAATCAACAATAATGGCTACAGTCTTTTTCCCATCATCGCCAATAATGGCAGTAGGAGAGATAGAATCGTAGCCCGAAATAACTCGCTGCAGTCGATCATCCATGCCGTTCCAATCTAAATCGGGCCCGTAACCCAGCCACCAGCCTGCTTTTTCAGATGCCGGTTGGTTGTTGCGCAAATCAATCCTCAAGGGACGGTCACACAATTCATCATCGCACACCAATGGTGGCAGGCCATCAATTAGGATTGGGTCACTATACATTTGTGCTGAATCATTGGAACTACTGGATTGGTCCGTACCAAGGTTGTAAGAGGCTGCGGCAGAGACATCTGCAATTAAGAAAATGAGTGCTATAAAAAGCGCTGAACGGCGTAATCCAACTGTTGATTTCATCGCTGACTCACCCTTCCCCAGTCAACCGATTCTTTGCCATGTTTTGATAGTATCCATTTCTCGACCCTACAATAACCAACTTTAACACCCATGTGTTACGATTTTGCAGCAGATTTTTACCACGGTGAAATTTACCTTATTTTGTATCTCCTCAAGGCCAATTAAAGTGCTCAGGGTTGCTTGAGCATTGAATGTGAGGACCATCTGAACGTTCAATTACTCCTAGCGGACTAGCGCACTGAGGGCAATTGGCTAGGTCTGCAATATGTTCCATCCAAGCCTGCCTAGTTTCTGGCTCATCGCTTGAATCCATCAGACTCTTAACTGATTCTCGTACATTTTTGGGCAACTCATACGCCTGAGCAGTCCAAGGATCTTCTGCGGAGTTCAAGTCTTTCATTTGCTTTTTTATGCTCCGCAATCTATTGATCACCTCACTCGAGGAAGAGGGGCCTCCATCTTCGACACCCAGTGGAACAGGTCCACCCTTGGCAACCAAAGGCAAGGTAACATACGCTAAAATGAAACCACCCAAATGCGCCATGTGCCCAACATCACTTGGTCTTTCAAGCCCATAAGTCGAATAAGCCCTGAAAACTTCCAGTCCAAAATATATTAATGCCAAATAAAACACTGGCCACTTGCGTATTAGAATTAGCGGAAATGGTATCTCGTCTTTTGGCCAACCTGCTAGATATGCGCCAAATAATCCAAATGCTGCACCTGAAGCGCCAAGAGCAGGTCTCGATGACTCAATATTAAACAAAAACCAAGCGAAGGACCCGCCAATTAAACCAATGAAGTAAACAGCAAAGAATCTATTTCTGCCCAGCCTTTGCTCAAGTGGAATTCCAACAAGAGCAATTACCATAATGTTACCAAGCACATGGGTTGCATCGAATTGACTGTGCAAAAATCCGGCGGAAATGAAGGTAATCCATCCTGATGGTTCCTTAGCTTCTGTTGGCCGCATCCACAAGTCCTCCCAGAGCCAAAGGTCAACAAAGCCAAAGTTGTAAAATAATGACCATATAACTTGGACAAGGTAGCCCAGCAACAAACCGACTGTCATTGACAAAGCAAAGGAAGTCTTGTGGCGAAATGAATAATATAGCGGCCAAAAAATTACGGTCAACCAGACTACGAATAATGCCGTTTCAACTCCGTTGAACTGCATCAACTGGGCGGCCATGTTTAGCGTTAAGGCTTGTTACTTTTGAACTACTGTGGGATTTGTTGACAAATGGTAGCATTCATGTCACCCTGTCAACTGGGCAAAGTATGGCAGACCCAATACTGGAACTGGACAAGGTCACAGTTCGGCGGGGTATGGGGATTGTCTTACAAGATTTTTCTTTGCAAATCAAATCTGGTGAATGTATAATTTTGCATGGCAAAAACGGCGCCGGAAAATCAACGATTATTGAGACTGCTGCAAGATTATTACCAATGGAATCTGGAGCAGTATTTCACCATGGCAGCCTAGTATGTGACGGACAGGGTAGAAGGTTAAATCCAAAAAAATCATTTGGTTTAACCCTTCAATCAAATTGTTTGGTTGCCAGTCAAACTGTAGAACAACATCTGACTAATGTGATGGATTTATGTGCCAAGTCAATTGACCTGAAACCGATTTTATCGGCGTTTAACATTGCTAATCGAAGAAATGATAAAATTGCTCATTTATCAGGCGGACAACAGCGAAAAGTAGCAGTTATTGCGGGACTGATCCCAGCCATGATTGAACAGCAACCAAGACTTGTTGTACTCGATGAACCAGATTCTGGACTCGATGATTCAGCCATCAAAGTGCTCGTCCAGACTATTCACGAATTAAGAAATATTGGACATTGTTTCATGATTGCAACGCATGATTCGAGGTTGTTTGAGTGTGGCACATCATTAAATGACTTGCGCTCTGAGAAAACCCAAGAAGTCAGCAATGACGCTCGATGGGAAGCAGAACCTGAATCAAAATCACCCACTTTTTTAAAGACCAAAATTGGTTGGAAATATAATTCTTCAACCTTAGTTTCAGTTCAACGGAACTGGTTAGCAGCCTTACTGGTAATGGGGGGATTATTATCAATTGTTGACCCTCTAACCTTGAGCGATGAAACTGTTATTCTGATGGGTTTTACGCTAGCTCCTGCTTTTACCTTGGGTCTAGTGGGTGATGCTGTATTCAAGATACTCAACGAGCAGAGATCTATTGATTGGTGGCGAGCCCAGTATAATCAAGTACCAAATTCCTATGTTGAATCGTTCATTAGTGGCCTAATTCTAACTACCATTTCTAGTCAAATATTCATTCAATCTGTGGATTATCGAATTATTATCATTGGTGGATTAATCGCACTTACCACCACTGCATGTGTTAGATTCCTGCAACTAAGTACTATCAGACTTGCCCGAAGCAACGCAGTTTTTATCCGTTTATTGACTCCAATTCTAATTTTGCCTTGGGGTATCATCGTTGATTATTGTGCTAAATTATGACCTTCAAGTTCAATAAGGAGCCCACTGAGGAGTAATCATGCGAGTTAGGTCTGGTGACATATTATTGATGGCCGGATTTTCTGGCTTGATGTTAACGCTTTACCTCGCCTTTAACTGGGCACCAAGCGTGAATATCAATGCATTTCAGTCGCCCGAGGCTCAAAGAATATTTTACTGGCATGTTCCTGCCGCATGGGCTGCATTCATTGCCTTCGCAGTATTATTTCTCGGCTCTGCTTTATGGTTTTTCAAGCGAAGTCCACTTGGTTGGAAACTGCATGTCGCTGGGTCTGAAGCTGGACTAGCATGTGGGCTAATGGCCGTTTGGTCTGGTTGTGTATGGGGTGCTGCAGAATGGGGCACTCCGTGGGATTGGCAGGATTACCGACTCAACACCTTTGGCTTGCTAACTTTATTGGCACTATTCCTTGTTCTTGGCAGGCAAAGTCAACCTGATGGAGTGGAAAGTCGTGATACTTTCTCGACCTTTGGCTTGTATGGTTTTGTCTTGGTTCCAATCACTTACATAGCCACCAGAATTTGGGTAATTCGCCATCCTGGCCCAGTTATTGCCGGAGATGAAGATAGTTCTATCTCTGGTGACATGGCGCTGGTTTTGATGATTGGCGCATTGTCATTTACTATCCTAATTATCGGCCATATCATGACTTCCATAGAGATAACTAAATTTGAGCAACGTATCGACCGCTTACAGAAAGAGCTTGATGGTGAGTAAATGGAAGACAAAACATACCTCTCAATTGCCTATTTAGGGATGATCCTAGGCGTGGCTATTTGGACCTGGACTACTATTTCTAGAAGCAGAAAGTTAGAACTTCGCATAATTGCCATGGAAGAAAGTTTGAATATCAAACAAGCCGAAGCAGATTCTATTGCTGTGCTAAATGACAATACAACGGAATAATCCTGCCACAGTTTGAAGCCTAGATACTTGTGCGAGAGGTTGGTGAAGCAATGTCAGAGTTGGGCGCAGAATTTTGTCTAGTCTGTGGTTCTCCACCTCCACTATTTGGCGAACGTATGTGTGAATCATGCCTCAGGAAGCGAGTAAAGTTGGCTGAGGTGCCGCAAAATGTCCCTTGGGTTAGGTGTGCCAGATGCGGTATTGTCGAGATTCAAGGTAAATGGGTGCATCTAAGCGAACAAGAAGTATGGGATGAGTTGATACAGCGAAATCTAAAATTCCATACTGACGCTGAAGATATTGCCATTGCAGTAGAGACAAGAACCATTTCAGACCGTCACACTTTGATATATTTACAATTAGAAGGAGTGGTTGAATCACTGTTGTTTCAAGAAGAGCATACAATGCGCGCTCGAATGGCCAATGGTGTTTGTTTGACATGCACAAGAAGAGCAGGTAATTATTACGAAGCCACCGTTCAATTGCGCTCCAGTGGTAGGAAACTTAGCGAGACAGAATACAATAATCTACGAGCCACGCTGGATAATGTAATCGAAATGTTATCTAATGATCCAATGTTTTTCATTACCAGCGAAGGGCCTGTAACAGGTGGTTATGATGTGGTAATGGGTAGTAAAGGACTGGCTAGAGCTTGGGGTCGACATTTGACAAAGGAACATGGTGGACAAGTGGTAGAAACCAACTCCACTGTTGGTCGAAAAGACGGGGTTGATGTGACGAGACTCACTATGCTTTACCGGAAACCAGGCTATGATTTAGGGGATGTTATTAGATGGCGAGAAAATTTCTGGAGACCAGCATCTTGGACTAAGGATGGTGCTATTGTTGAGCGAGTAGATCGACAAGAAAGGACTGGTGCTTCATGGCGTGACTTAGAATCTGCCCAAGTTGTATCTCAAATGTCTGAGCATCTAGCTGTTGACTTAATTAATCAAGATTCCTCAGTGGGAGAATTTCTTGATCCAAATACTTGGGTGATGGCTTCGGTGAGGCTGCCTTGGGATCATAATGGCCGAGGATCGATCCGTATTGCTCGTGTTGATGGCGAGTGGATTTCGTTACATAACATGGCTATTGATGAAAATGATAGCATAGAGTAAAAACTAGAAAGTCTAGCACTGCTTTATGGCGGACTTTGACATCAATGATCTTGGCTCAACACTCGATAGCGAAGATATGATTGGCTTCACTCGTGCCTTTGTCGAGGATATTCGAAGAGGATTAAACGCAGTGAATGTTGACCGTTACCCGTGGATTGAAGAAATTGCCAATGGGCAATGGCAAGGCGTGCTTGCTTTGGGAATGGGCGGTTCTGCTGCAGGGGGTGACTTCTTATCTACTATATGTGATTTGAAAGGCTCAATCCCAGTTATCGTTCAACGTGATTACGTGATCCCTGCATGGTGGGACGAACAATGGCTAGTCATTGCAACATCACACAGCGGCAATACTGAAGAGGCGATTGAAGCGACAGAAATTGCATTAAAGGCCGGCGCTACAGTTATCGTAATATCAACAGGTGGTATACTATCTGGGCTTGCAGAATTACATTACAACTGCTATCTTATTCCATCGATTGGCGGCCAACCCCCAAGATCGGCATTTGGCCACATATTTGCGAGACAACTTGCGTTGTTTAGGTGCTTAGGGATCATACCGGACGATAATGATGACCAGGCGATGTTAACCCGTCTCCAATCCGTAGTTGAAGAATACGATTTCATCACCAACCAAGAATCTGACTTATTAGAATTAATAGCGTATATGGAAACCCAACCAATCGCCTTACTTGGCCCGTCTGAACTTACTCCCGCCTTGATTAGATTCAAAAATCAATTGAATGAAAACTCTGCAAGATTCGCACGGGTTGGAGTGTATCCTGAGATGAACCACAATGAAAGTGTGGCTTGGGGTGGAGTTGGTGATGATGCTGATTTTAATGTCGGTGAAAATGTGATATTATTTCTAACTTGGAATGGTATGCATTCAAGAGTTCTCAAACGCTTAGAATGGATGATTGCCCACACTCCAAGTGATATGGCATGGCGAATTCACGGTGAAGGCGAAACTCTGTTGGAATCCTTGCTACATCTGTGTATTGTCATGGATTGGTTGAGTATTGCCTTAGGGTTAATCCATGGGAAAGACCCTTCATCAATCAGCCCAATAATATCTCTCAAGAAGTTCTTGGCTGACCAAAATAACTGAATTCTATCTGCTAATAAATCCGTCCAGCAATTAACCTAGGGTCCGGATAGATCTTGAGGGCTGCTTCTCTGTTTGCTAACTTAACCACACCGGGAAGATCATTATTGACTGGCTCATCATACGAAATTTGTAAATGAACATGGGGAGGCCATCCGCCATTCTCTTGTTCATTGCCAATTGTTGCGATTAATTCGCCTTTTTTTACGGTCTTTCCAACTTTTACCATTGTCAGTGATTCAGTAGAAAGATGTCCATGCAGAACCCAAAATGTCCTCATTGGGCCTAGTTCTGTTGAGCCTACCGCACTTGGCAATCTCAACTTATGCTGGGTGATGATAGTTGGTCCGTATGAACCTGCTTCGGGATTTATTCCGACGCTGTAGACTAAGCCGTCGGCAAATGCGTAAACATTGGTATGTACTGGTGCGCCAATATCAAGTCCAACGTGCAAATCACGTTCACCTGAAAATAAGTCAGTAGTATACATGCCAGGCCTGTATTCATCATAACGTCCAATTTGGTAATCAAACGGACATTGCCAACTGGAGTTTGGACCTTTGGTAAAGTCAAATACCCAATAATCATCGGGAAGTAGAACTACTGGATGGAACAGTGATTCACTTCCGGCCATGGCTACGCTAACAGGTACATATTCTTGATTCTTGGCCGAAAAGTCAAGACCTAGTTGCCTTAGGACAATCTATGCTTGTTGCCTACTGCGTCCTGTTGGCAATCAGCATTATCCCTGGATATGCATTATGTAAAGTGCTAGACGGCACCGCTGATAATCTCAGAAAATCAATGCTAAGCCCAGCCTTAGGCTTGTTGCTAATATACGGCACCTGCGGAATGGTTTTGATATCAGGGTTATGGACTTGGGAGCTTGCTTCAGCAGGTATTTTATTGTTGAATACGTTAGGAATTGCTCATATTAAAAGACGAGTAAATGTCGATAAAGGTTTGACACAATGGCAAAAACTTGAGGCGGCAATGCACGGGATGATTTTACCTAGCGACGACCAAGAGATTACTGATGAAGTTACTACCCAACAATGGTTTCAGTCGCACCGTTCAAATTATAATTATCTAATCGGTGGAATTTTAGTATTCAGCATTGCTATGTTGCCCTTAATCCAGAAATTACCGTTTGGAGTAGATTGGATTGGTTTTGCAGTACTTGCGGGACAAATAGCCGAAAATGGCAGTTTAGTATTAACCGGAACAAATGAAGGGTTTTGGACTTATCCACCGGCTTTTCCGGCATTGGCTGCATGGCTACAGGAAACGATCGGAATCGATTCAGGTACTGCTGTATTCCATCTAGGCCATTATACTCTAGCAATATTGATTATTGGTCTTGCTGGGGCAATGGACCATCATGGTTCTGGAGGACATTTCTTTATTGCTGTGGCACTTGGTTTTGGCCTGTTTGCCAAAACTTATGATTCCGGATTCCCAACAATAGCCAGCCAGTTGGGACTAGTTGTTGGACTATTGGTGTTACTTAGACCATCATCAAATCGCGGGACACATCACACTCGAGGATTTATTATTGCAGTTTCTTGCGTTGCCTTGATTCACCCTACTGGGGCAATATATCTCGGGATTTTAATGGCTGCCCACATAATTATTGGCCTCAGTTTGCGAGCCGAATATGGTGAAAACATCCAAAGATTGTTATTTGCATGTTCGATATTATTGACTATCGCGGTTGCTATTTCAATTGTATTCTTAGCACCAAGGATGTTGAATGAAGCTGTTTTTGCCGAATACGGATGGCAAGGAGGCAAACCATTGCTGACCTATAACGGGTTATTACTAGTATTTGCTATCATTGCCGGGTTTAAATTACGCCGAACTGTTGAAGCCCGATTACTTATCTTATGCACTGCTATGTTGTGGGTGCTAAGTTCAATCCACATAATTGAAGGATTACAAAGTATACCCGTATTATCTCTGTTATCTTACACCTTGTATTCTATGGGGCTGCACGCCTTTCATGTACCACTTGCTGCACTAATAGCGCTATGGATTAGCCCCTCAACAAAGTTGACCGGGGTAGATGACGAAGTGGGATTATTGTCGATTGGCTGGGACCCAACTATCAAAGAGAAGTTAGCCAAAGTACTCAGTGCATCAGTACTAGTTGGCATACTTTTAGCTAATGCAGTGGTGATTCAAATCGCTCAGCATGAGGAATTAAGACCGATTACTAACGGCGACCTAACTCTACGAGAGTACTTAGAAAAATTACCCAGTGGCAGCATTATATACACTGAAAATAATCATTGGGGACATTTCTATGACACCCCAGCAAATGTTGCTACAACCAGCATCCCAACACTTGGTTTAGTTAATCTAGAATCGACAATTCATCCTCTGGCCACATCTGGGATTTCATACGATAACCTCACCAAAATTCAGCAATTAGGCATTGATTACGCAATAAGTTCACCAATCGGGACAATCGGGTGGAAATTGGCAGAGTCCAGATATTGGAGTGTCCTAGAAGAAGCAGATGGTAGTAGATTGTGGCAATTCAATCTTGCCGGCGATTCAAATCAGGCGATGCTTGCTCCAGTAATTGATGAGTCTTGCCAGGATGGGTGTGAGATGCGCCTAGATCCTTGGCGCGACCATCGTTTCAAATCAATTACCAACATGAACCCAGATTATCGAGCTTTTATCGAAGAAGGCTCGGATTCGTCTATTTCATTTGACTTACCTAGAACTGCTTTTACTAATTCTAACGCTTGCTTATTTTTTGAATCCGTTGGTAATGTAGACGCTTTTTCTTTACAATTGCCCGCAGATAGCATTAACATTGATGCTACAGATGCTGGATGGCACAGTGAATGTTTCATAATTAATCAAACAGTAAATCAATTAACAGTACAAATTCAGTGGGACAGCGATACTAAATCAAGTTCATGGATAAATCCAACTGGTCTTTCTGGACGTGGAGACAGAGTATTTGATGTAACTGGAATAAGGCTACATTGGTTGGAAATAGACATTTAAAGCGTAAAAACGACGAAGGCATCAAAACTAACTTACCTGTGTCTAGGTTCATGAAGAGCCTTGTAGTCATGCTCCCCACCTTGGACGAGGAGTATGGACTACGTAGTGTACTGCCAGAAATACCTACACTGAAACTAGAACAAATGGGCTGGAATGTTAACATTTGGGTTGTTGATGGAGGAAGTGAGGACCAAACTATTGAGATTGCTAACCAGCATGGGTGTGAGGTGGTCAATCAAGCAGGGACAGGAAAAGGTGCAGCAATGCGTACTGGCTTTACTAAATTCCTCTCATCAAAGCATGATGCACTAGTAATGCTAGATGCGGATGGTACTTATGATGCTGGTGAAATTACCAACCTGCTCAACTCACTTGAATCAAATGATGTAGTTATTGGGAACCGACTTAAAGGCCGTATTGATCCAAATGCTATGACTAAATTAAATTATTTTGGCAACCACATGCTCACTTGGATTGCTTCAGGATTATATGGCGTTCCAGCCAATGACTTGTGTACAGGCTATTGGGCGTTTTCAAAGAAAGCCATATCTTCACTGAAATTAAATTCAATGCGTTTTGAAATAGAGGCAGAAATGTTTGCATCTTGCGTTAAAGAGGAGTTAATCCTTGGCGCAATTCCCATTAGTTATCGAGCAAGACTTGGTGAAGCAAAATTAGGTTCGGTGGTTGATGGTTGGGCAATTTTCAAAAAATTGCTTATTCGACGAATCTTTGGAGACCCTATTGAAGTGGTGACAGGAAAAGGCAATCTCGACATGAACTAAGCAAGGAATCAAATTTGATGACTAGAAGGCCAAATCATGACCCGTCGTAAATGCTTGGTATTGGGTGCCGGTGGGTTAGTCGGTCAAAGACTGCAACAGCGGCTTGTTAATCATCCAATGTTCAAGATTATGGCAATTGCTGGCAGCCCCTCATCTGCAGACCAACAATTGTCTTCAATTCCGTGGCGCTTAGACGAGGACCGGCCAAATTTACCAGATCTGCTTGTTATTGATGCCAATAGCCCAAACCTGGCTCAACATTGTCAATCATTAGGCATTAAATTTGCTTTCTCTGGACTTCCATCAGCGGTTGCTCAATCTGTTGAACAAATCCTTGTTGATGCTGGAATCACAGTTTTTTCCAACTCAAGTGCATATCGAAGAACATCGAGTGTACCAATGATAATACCTGAAATAAATCCTCACCACAATTATCCAAGTAAGCATTATTGTGCAACAAATTGCACGTTGATTCCACTTGCCCTTCCACTTGCTGCCATTAGCAAATTATCTAAAATTGTGTCAGTTAAAATGCGTAGTGAACAAGCCCTTTCTGGTGCTGGTTGGCAACTATTATTCGACCAGCAAGCTCTATCTGGAAAGGTTAATCCTAACATTGATGGCGAGGCGGAAAAGACCTCTGCTGAATTACTTCATATTCTTGGTGGTGTGCAAAACCAATTAGTAACTCCTGCTGAATTCCTTCTCGATATCAATTGCCAACGGATTGCGCGCCGTGACGGCCATCAAGTATTTGTCACAGTAAAGACCCAAAAGCCACTTGAGTTAACTCAGATAATCCAACAATTACAAACCTTAGAAATCGATTTTGAGCTGCCAAGTAAGCCTAAACAAGCGATTCACTTAGTTGACAGAATCAATCCCGAAAAACACTTATGGAGCAATGGAGAACACTTCTCTGACAATCCAGACCCATCTAGTGACTTGAAGACTGGTATGGCGGTTATTGTTGGAGATTTGTCGGTTGAAAAAGATACCATTTCGTTTAGTGCATACTCGCACAATACGATACGTGGGGCTGCTGGCGGATTAGTATATTTGGCTGAATTTTTGCTGCATGAAAATTCCTAACTACAATACGGTATGCCTAAAGTATTGTTCCTACTCCATCAGCACGGTGCGCTATGGGAATCACTGCATTGATACCAGACATGACCATTGGCCAACTATATGTCGAGGCTGAATCCCGCTGGGATGAGATTTGGGATCAAAACGCTGCTCGGCTACTTGTTTTACTGATGTTCCCTCGTAAACACCGGAAAATCATGGAACTGCATGGAGACATGATTGAACATGGTCAACCAGTAATGACTGTGTTTCATCGCCCTAGAGATGAAGCCAAACTACTCGAGGAACAAAATTTTGACCCTCGCTCTGCTTCATACCAATTCATCGACATCGCTAGTTCTGATTTAGGACCTTGGATGCAGCAATTAATGTCCCAGGAAAAGTGGCTAAGGAGCACCATCGATGTAGTTCCTGTGCCTTTTTCTATGGGAGTTCCAGCACAGCGTGGCTTTGAACCAATCAATATGCTGTGCTTTAGACATCCTGACATTGAATCTCTTGAACGCTATTATCTACCATTCCCACCAAAGTCTATACCGGGCAAATGTTTTGTCTCATTACCAAGGCGACAAGCAGCAGAGTTGGCAAGACAACAAGCCGAAGTCCTAGGTGTTGGCCGACTTGAAAAGAAAACTAAAATTATCGAGCAGGAAACACCAGTTGAAGCTCTTCCACCGCAAGTTAAATCTCAAAGTGAGGCAACCTTAGATGCGGTGATGGATAATTTTTCAGACCAGATGTTAGAAGAAATGGCGACAGAAGCTGAAGAAGTAATCAATGTAGAATTACCTTTTTCTCAACCCAAATCAGCGGCGATAACCGAACCAGTAAGCCACACTCTTGAGTCTTTAGATACTCAGAAAGACCCAATATCAAACGTACAAATACCGGAAGTTGTAGAGGCTGAACCGGAAATCGAGATGTCCGATGTAGAGATAGAATTCCGTGCCTTGGTCACCGAACTGATGGAAGCAGGGGTAGAACCTTCGGACATGATGGATGATTCAAGGTGGGAAGATATTAGCGAGCGAGCAATGGCAATTGGCTTTGAAACATGGCCAGTATTTTTGCAACTAACTGCAGTAATGTAAAACGATTGACTCAAATATAACGGTAAAGAGGGAAAGACATGGGCTTCTGTATTAACTGCGGCAATCAACATCATGATGGTGTCAGATTTTGCCGATTTTGTGGAACTGGCCAGCCAAGTGAACAATTGTTGGCCAGGCTAAGGGCAGAGGCTGAACAAATACGCTTGCTTAGTATGCAAATGCAACAACGAAACAATCAGCAAAATGATGCTTATGCCCGCTTAGAAGCAATGCGTCAACAAGCCGAAGCAGCAGCACGCCTCAACAATCAACAAAATCAAAATTACCGACCCCCAGGTTGGTGATTTATGTTGCGGCCCAAACATTTGGCCATCGAGTTGTCCAAACTACAACAACATCCTCAACATTCTGTCGAGCTAGAGCAATATTCCACAGAAGGTGACTTGGCATCGTTCTTTGTCTTAGCAATCGATCAATTAGATTTGTTAGAAGGGAAAACCGTGGTTGATATTGGCGCAGGAAATGGCGTACTTGGACTCGGCTGTGCAATGATTGGAGCCAGTAATGTTGTTTTGGTAGAAGGAGATCAAGCGGTTGTGACTGTAGCAAATGAAAATTCACTTAAGGTCATGAATAAACATAATTGCTCTATTGAAACTGTTCAATGTATGGTTGGTCAAGAGGCGGCGCCTGAGTATTTGGGAGTCGATATTGTGGTAATGAATCCACCATGGGGGTTTCAAAGTCCAAGAGCTGACCGTCCATTGCTTGAATATGGGTTTAGTCTACAGCCCAAGTCAATGTATGTACTCCATTCCCAACAAGCGGGACACCTCAAGGCTATTGCCAAAACTCACGGATATGATTGGGAGGTCGTTTTTGAAAGCAATTTCCGATTACCACCAAAGTATTCTCATCAAAGTCGAAAAATGGGCGAAACCCAAATTAAATGCTGGAGATTTCATCTTCCAGGCGACGCTAAAATCATTGATGAGGATGAATAACGCTTGTCAAATTCATATGATGCATTGAAAAGGGATAAACTCGCCCGTCAACACAAGCGAAGGTTGTGCGACCTAAACCGGGCCACAATTGCTTAGGAATGATAAAAATGACGGCGAGCCTCGTCACCCCGGGAATGCAAGTATCAACCACCTCCGATTGTGAGGCTGGTGAAGGAACAATCGAAGTAGATGGTCGCATCTTAGCGACTGCTGTTGGTAATTTTTTCATCGCTGATGGAATTGCTACGGTTACTGCTGCAAAGCAAGTCTGCACTCCAGAAGTTGGTGACACTGTAATATGTCGAGTCGAAAAACTCAATGAGAAAAATGGTGAAGCCATGATTCTGTGCATTGAAGGTAAGCCTGGCAGTCTACTACCAGAGCACCTGTACGGACATTTCCTTGTAACCGGACTGGTCGACAGATACATGCACCAAACTGCTGATGCAGTAAGACGCCGGGATGTCTGTCGTGCCCTTGTTAAGGAGGTATCTCCTGTGGTCAGAATAGATTTCCGTGAACGCAATGATTGTGGCGTATTACATGCTATTTGCCCATCATGTGGTGACACATTAGTTGCTGAGCTTCAAGGCGATTGGAATGTCAATTGTAAGAGCTGTAATTACCGTTCTTTCAGAGCATTAGCAGATAATTTCGCCGCAGGATTTGCTCAATTAGATCAAGGCGCTAGTTCGTTAAACAATTCAGGCAAAAGGTGGGGTAGTGAGGCAGAGAATTTGTTCGCTAAAGGACCATCTGGCAGAGCTACTTTCATTGCTGAAGATTTCCGTGAAGACGGCCGAGACCGAGAGTACTTCCGCTTCGAAGGACAACAATCTGGTGGCGGAAATCGACGTGAGAAGGCCAAGCCTGGGTGCAAATTATTCGTCGGCGGACTACCTCGTGAAATCGGCACAGATGAATTACGTGATCTATTCTCTAAATTCGGTGAAATGAGTGATTGTTTCGTTCCTACTGATGATGGTGGCGCTAACCGAGGCTTCGGATTTGTCACCTTTGGCGACAAAGCAACTGCTGATGCTGCTGCCAAAGATTTGGATGGGCACAGAATTAACGGAAGAAGAATTGGAGTTCGAGATGCAGATAGTGACAACAAGAAGGGTAAGCGAGAAAACCGCAAGGACCCTGCTGGATTGAAGTTCTATGTTGGGAATCTACCATTCAAGGCTGACGACAAGACTCTGACTAATCTATTCAAACAGCATGCAACTGTTGTAGATGTCAATATCATTTCTGATAACAGTGGCAAACCCAAAGGATTTGCCTTTATCACCGTCAAAGAGATGGACAAGGGCGATGAAATAATCAAACAACTGAATGGTACAGAGGTACTTGGACGTAAGATTAGAGTTGACTTGTCACAAAAGAAAGGCGGCGACAAGAAAGGTGGCAATAGCCCTGGTAAGACTTCAAGAGAGTTACGCGCCATGCGTGAGGAAGAAGAAGACGGAAAAAAGCGTAAGCCTAGACCTCGTAGCAAGAAGGCTTGAAGTGTTGAACTTCAAGCATGGCTCATGGTCGAGCACCAATCACCTAAATGGTTAGTTCTCGATGGTTATGAAGATGAGCCAGCGGCTTTTGGCGTCCCTCCATATGTTGGATTCCACATTCGTTACCTGTGCGGAGTATTAGAGCAGCACAATATCGAGTACCAATATATGACTATAGATCAATGGCGTGAACTTGTCAGAGAACAAGGCGAATCAGGCATTGAAACTTTGATGACTAGGTTGGATGGTTTTGCTTGCATTGCCGGTGCGGTGGTTCCCGGAAAGTACCTTCGAGGCACACCTATTTCAGTTCGAGAAATGAAAGAAGTTGTTCGTACTTTACCTAGTGAAATCCCGGCAATCCTTGGCGGCTGGGCAATCAGAGGATGGCGGCAACAAGGTTGGAATCCATTGCGCAAAAATTTATTTTTAGCAGTTCAAGATACCGACGCTACATTAGATAATTACCTTACTAATGGTGCTTGGAAACACATGCGCAGAGACGCAGAACAGTGGACTAAATGGGCTCACTTAGGTGCTCAAAGTAAGGCGGTTAAATTCCATCCCGATTTAGGTAGTGAAACCAATCCAGGACCACTAACCTTTGAAGTAGAAGTCTACCAAGGCTGTGTTCGATACAAGCGTGGTTGTAAGTTCTGTATCGAGCCGAAGAAAGGCGTACCAATTTGGCGTAGCCCTGAAGATATTATTCAGGAGGTTAAACTAGCTCATGACCTTGGAGTAAAACACGTGAGATTAGGCGGCATGACTGACACCTACACCTACATGGCCGAGGGAGTAAAAGAACTGGAATATCCCATACCTAATCCTGAGCCAATAGCCAAACTATTGCATGGCTTACGCAATGACGAACGGTTAGAAATCCTCCATACCGATAACGGAAACCCCTCGATTATTGCTGAAAACCTAGAACCTTCTGAGGAGATCACCAAAACTTTGGTGGCGACTTTATCTGATGGTGCTGTGTTATCGTTTGGTCTTGAATCAGCAGATACTGCAGTACACGAGGCAAATTGGCTAAACTGCGATCCCAATCAGTTGAAAACCGCCATCCGCCTGATCAATAAATATGGTGCAACACGTGGTTCTAGAGGCTTGCCAAAGTTATTGCCTGGGCTAAATTTCATTGCTGGACTTAATGGTGAAACTAAACAAACTTACCACAAAAACTTCGCCTTATTACAGGAGTTGCGAAACGAAAATTTACTGCTTAGAAGAATCAACATAAGGCAAGTTGAAGGGGAAGGCTTTCAAGAAATACCACAACAAGAATTCAATGATTTCAAGCAACAAGTTCGCAATGAAATCGACAAACCGTTACTGCAACAATTATTCCCGTTAGGGCAAATATTACGTTCTGTTCATTGGGAATCTCACGGTGGTCGAACAAGACTGCCTGCACACTTAGGCCCTGAGCACACTGACCTGGGTTGCCATGGTAAAGCAGGAATTACCTTTGGCCGACAGATAGGGGCTTATCCAATCCTCATTGGCACTGAATACCTCATACCATTAGAATCATCATCAGACATAATGGTTACTGGTCACGGAGCCAGATCTATTACCGGTATGGAAATCGGTCTTAACCACGATAATATCACTGAAAAGCAACTATCAGCAATACCAGGGATAGGTAGTAAAACCGCTTGGAAATTAATAAGTCAGCGTGCTAAACTAAAGCGGAAAGGCTTAGAGAATTCATATGATAACTCCAAACAATGGTTTGAGACTACTGGTATTGATTGGCAAGACGATTTCCAAGTTTACTTCACCAAATGAGGGATTAACTCTCGGAAGTATCATTTATCATCTGCTGTTACAGGTAGCGTGGATACGGTTGGTGAACTAATCAAGGCAGCACAGCAACTGTCCAGCATTTGTGACAAATCAATTACCAAGATTGAACGAAAAACTCCAGTATGTCATGCCACTAATCCACTAGACTATGCATGGGCCCACCATGAACAGTACCTTGCTAAGTGGGGTGGACTAGGAGCTACAACATTGCTGCTAGGAATGAATCCTGGACCTTGGGGGATGGCCCAGACTGGCGTGCCATTTGGTTCAACTGAAATGGCTAGAGATAAATTAGAAATTGAGCCGCATCCATTATCCACTCCAGCAAATGCCCACCCAAAACGCCCGATTATTGGTTTAGAACTTGAGAGGCAAGAAGTTTCAGGTCAACGCTTATGGTCATTAATGTTCAATCATTTTGGCGATGGTAAAGCGGTATTTTCTAACATTTTTGTGGTTAATCACTGCCCCTTACTTTTACTCGGTGAAACCGGAAAAAATCTAACTCCCGATAATTTACCAAGTGCAGTAATGAAACCAATACTAGAAGCCTGTGACGAACATTTGAAGCAGGTGGTTGAAATTATGGGCATAACTAGAATAATTGGTGTGGGTAAATATGCCGAGAAACGGGCAAGACTAGCATTTGATGCTGGTACATCTGGTGATGGTGTGACCAAAAGTGGGCGAACCATTGCTATTACTTCGTTTTGGCATCCAAGCCCTGCTAGCCCCTTAGCCAATCGAAATGATGGGGCTGATTGGCGAGAAAATGTGATTTCGGTGTTAGAAAACCGTTGAAATTCGCCAAGATTCGCAGGCGTCGGTTTTAAGTGCTTCTCGCTACACTAAGTGTGCATGGCAGAAGAGAAGATGGCATGGGCCCGTCAGCCCGACGACCGACAATGGAAAGGACCTGAAGGAGACGATCCTAGAACACTATACCAAATGCTGATGACTAGCGTTGAGAGATTTGGCAATGAACCTTGTTTTGGATATATACCAGAACCGGGCATGCCTAGACAACATTTAGATTACAATACATTTGGTGAATTAGCAACATCTGCGGCTAAGCGTCTAAACGACCTTGGAGTCAATACTGGTGATAGAGTTGCACTAATTCTTGACAACTCTGTTGAGTGGGCTGCGCTATCATATGGTGCTAACGCAATCGGTGCAGCATATACCGCTATGTACACACACCAACATGGTTCTGAGTGGGCATACATCCTTAATGATTCAACTCCATCTCTACTCGCAGTTTCTAATACTGCAGTACTTGACAAGTTGGTCGATAACCTTCCAAGCGATGCAGCATCATGGCCTGATTGTGGAATCCTCTTGCTTGGGGATGAATCAGCCAACAAACTGCCTCCAGAAGGTGTTGAAGTTCACGCATGGAGCGAATTTGTGGCTGCAGGCAGAGCTAGCGAAAATAAATTCGAAATCGCTGATGACCCATTTGCTCTCAACACACTAATTTACACATCGGGAACTACCGGAAATCCAAAAGGAGTTATGCTAACTAACTGGAATACTCTATCCAACATTCTTTGTGTTCAATCGGCATTCAAGATTTATGTTGGCGACAAAAACGCCGCATTCCTGCCTTGGGCTCACTCGTTTGGTAGTACCTTTGACTTGCATTGGATGATTAGGTGTGGAGTTCACATCAACTTGATTTCAGATCTCACCAAGATTGCTGATGAATGTATTGAAATTAAACCAGCAGTACTACTTGCAGTACCAAGAGTATGGAATAAGTTCTATGACCGAGTTAACAGTCAATTTGAGGCCGCTACCGGAGTCAAGAAGATACTCATCGGGAAGGCTAAGAAACACGCGTCTCGAAGAATCGCCAAAGCTGGCGTAGAATGTGACGCTGTACCTGCTAGTGGCTTCTTTGACAAACTGTATGATAAGTTGGTTTGGTCTAAGGTTAGAGCACGATTTGGCGGTAACATCAGATTCTGTATGTCTGGTGCAGCAGCACTATCTCCTGATGTAGCAGCATTTATCCAACAAGTTGGATTTAGTTGCTACGAAGGATACGGTCTGACTGAAACCGCTCCTCTAGTTGCCGCTAACGGCTGGTCTGGACCTGGAAAGTCTAGGCTACGCTGTGTTGGCCAAGTTGCTAATGGCGTCAAGGTCACTATCGACACAGATGCTTGGGACGACCCTGACCGACCTGATGAAGGCGAAATTATTGTTCACGGACCTAACGTAATGAAGGGTTACTGGAATAATGAGGCGGCTACCAAGGAAGTTATCATCGAACCTGGCGTATTTAGAACCGGCGACCTCGGTAAATTGGACAAAGATGGTTTCCTTGCCATTACTGGACGTGTCAAGAGTCAATTCAAACTTGAAAACGGCAAGTATGTCTCGCCGGCACCTTTGGAGGAGAACCTCAAACTGTCACCACTAGTTGAACAAGCAGTACTTGACGGCAAGGACATGTTGCGAACTTACCTAATTATCCATCCTAACATGGATGCCATGAAGGCTGCCATGAGTGGTGCTGGAGTGGATGCTTCAGGCAGTAATGCAGATATTTGCGGACGTCAAAGCACCAAGGATTGGTTGCTTGCAGAACTAAAAGCTAAGAACATGAAATCACCGGTTTGGAAAGGCTATGAAGTTGCCGCCAACCTTATTCTTGATCATGAAGAGTGGACTACTGACAACGACATGTTGACTCCATCAATGAAGGTAAAACTACGTAATTTGTTGACCCATCACGAAGCCGAGATTACCAAAATCAAAGGCTGAATCTTGCCTTCAAAGCGGTAATCGCCTACCGGATGACAGTCACAACTAAACCTGATTTAATGCAGTTCGGCATTTAGTTTATATACCGCCATCGGGTTATTTAGTTAAATGACTATAGATGGTGAACAAGAGTTTTCTGCTGATGATACAGAGTTAGCGCAGCATAATTCTTCACCGTCTCTATTTACTCGCACCCTGCAAAAGCCACTAGGAGTTGGCATAATTGTGGGAACAATACTGGGGCTTTCCAACTCACTGATTCTTGGACTGCCACTTCTATCATCCATTGGTATTGGTGGGGCACTTGGAATAGCTGTGTGTCTATTTGGCTGCCCTGGTATGATGAAAGGACAAATTGCTGCCCGCCGTGAACTAGAATCCAAGCGAAGAGCAGAAAGAGCCCGTCGGCAAAGAATACTTAGGGCGTTTACTTCATTTGACTAAGCCTTTTGAGGACTTGGTTTATCAATCAGTTATCGGCCGATAGGCTTGGTGATAACATGGTTCGTGAGCTGATAACTGTCGAAGGCGTTGACCGAAGTTTCGGACCAGTTGATGTACTCAAAGACATTAACATGATTGTCAATGATGGTGACAGAATAGGTATTGTGGGCCATAATGGAGCAGGTAAAACCACTCTACTCAACACTATAAGTGAGCAGAAACAGGATGTTGGTGACATTGATTTTGCCCCTGGAATCAGGCTTGCTTACCTCACGCAAATTCGAGATATTGATTCAAATTCCACTATCGAAGAAGAATTAGGCCGTAAAGGTCGACAATTCCAAGAACTGGAGGAAGAAATTGCGGCTATTGAGGCTCAAATGATTGACCCTGCATTCTATGATGGAGATTGGGAACCAATTATCGAACGTTACAGCGAACTACAACAAATGCTAGCGAGCAGTGGCGGAGGCAACGTTGCCGGTATTGCCAAGGGGATTCTCGAAGAACTTGGCCTTGACAAACACCCAATGGACATGACTGTTAGTTCAATGTCTGGGGGAGAAAAAGCCAAACTTGCACTGGCAAGACAACTTGTTGGGCTTGCTGGTGTGGATGTAATGTTTCTCGACGAGCCGACCAACCACCTCGACATTCAAACTACAGAGTGGCTGGAGGCTTTCCTCAAAGATTTCCAAGGCGCTCAACTGATCGTTTCTCACGATCGTTATTTCCTTGACCAAGTATGTACTAGAATTATCGAAGTGGATAACCTAAGGGCTTGGCCATGGAAGGGTAATTATTCGCAATTTATCAAGCAAAAAATCGCTACTGAAGCATCACTTGCTGACCGAATTAATACGGTTGAAAAGAAGATTCAATCCACAATGGGCGCACTACAGCAAATGAAGCGTGCCAACAAATATGACAAATCAATATCTGCTAAACACAAGATGATTGAGCGTCTTCAACAGGAACAAAAGGCGCTAAGAAACAGAGTACCAAAGAAACGTAAACCACTAATTCTAAACTTGGAAGCAACTGACAAAGCGAGTATGGATGTGCTTCACATTGAAGGCGGTTCAAAACGCTTTGAGGGCCTAGAAAGACCAATCCTTGATAACCAAGATTTAGAGATCCGTAAAGGTGACAGAATTGGTATTGTAGGTGGTAACGGCCAAGGTAAAACCACCTTGCTAAAGATGATTAATGGTGATTTGAAACTTGACTCAGGCGTCCGTGACTTAGCCCCTGGTTGCCAAATTGGTTACTTCCATCAAGACCACGCCACCCTTGATTTCAATCTGAATCCAGTGGAGCAAATTGAGGTACTACGACCAGATTTCCAGTACGGGGACATCCGTGCTGCACTAGGTAGATTCCAGTTTTCTAGCGACCAAGTCACTTCCAAACTTTCCCAATTATCTGGTGGGGAACGAGCAAGAGTTGCCCTACTCAAATTACTACTTGAAGAAAACAATCTACTACTGATGGACGAGCCAACCAACCACCTTGACATGGATTCAAAGGACACTTTAGAAGAAGCCTTGATTGGTTATGAAGGCTCTTTAGTAACCGTTTCTCACGACCGATGGTTCCTTGACCAAGTAGTCAATCGAATCTGGGAATTACAAGATGGTATCATAACCACCTATTACGGTAATTATACCGATTATATCCGGGCCAAGAAAGGACTACCGCCGCTTGGCGAAGATGAAATCTCAGAAGTTTGATTCTCTAACCGAAGGGTTGGATTGATGAACTGCAGGGGTATCGAAGCATCATGGCCGAAGATGAACCGGTGTTTGAGACCTCTACTGGTCCACCAAGAATCATCACTGCGGCCTCGCTTTTTGACGGTCATGATGCGGCAATCAACGTCATGCGTCGATTGATTCAGTCATCTGGTGCAGAAGTGATTCATCTTGGCCACGACCAGTCTGCAAAGGCGGTAGTTGACTGCGCAATTCAAGAAGATGCTCACGGTGTGGCGCTTACCTCATACCAAGGCGGTCACGTTGAATATTTCACTTACATCCGCCAACTGCTTGATGAGGCTGGCTGCCAGCATATCCGCATCTTTGGCGGAGGTGGTGGCACAATTACGCCACCAGAAATCAAGACCCTACACGAATCTGGAATTTCTAAAATCTACTCACCAGATGACGGTCGAGCAATGGGCCTGATGGGGATGATCCATCACTTAATGGGGCTTGCTAGTGAAGTAGACCTGGTTAAACCAGAACGACTTGCCACCCTCAACAGCCCAATTACTGCACAGGAAATGGCACGAGTTGGACTACTCTTGACCATGAGTGAAAGTGCAGATGATGCAACCTTCAAAGCCACTCTTGAGACTTGCCGCTCCAGTGATAAGGAAGTCCCAGTAATCGGTTTTACCGGAACTGGCGGTGCAGGGAAATCAAGTCTTTTAGATGAGTTAATGCTGCGAATTTTACGAGATAATCCCGGTAAGAAAGTCTGCTTACTGTGCGTTGACCCAACTAGAAAGCGAACTGGGGGAGCCTTACTTGGTGACCGTATTCGAATGAATTCACTATCCAATAATGACCTCTACATGAGAAGTCTAGCCAGTCGTGGCTCAGGCAGTGAGATTTCCGCCAATCTAGACCGAGCAATTGAGGTTGCTAAGGCGGTTGGGTTTGACCTGATTTTCTGCGAAACCAGTGGTATTGGCCAAGGCAGTGATGCAATTACCACTGTGGCTGACCATTCGATGTATGTGATGACTGCAGAGTTTGGTGCTCATACTCAACTGGAAAAAATCGAGATGCTAGATGTTGCTGATATTGTCGTGCTCAACAAGTACGAGAAGCGTGGTAGTGAAGATGCTCTTAGAGCAATTCGTAAACAAGTCAGACGTAACCGTAACATGTTTGATGTTGCTGATGAAGAATTGCCAATAGTTGCAACAATTGCTAGCCAGTTCGCTGATGGTGGTGTTGACCGACTATGGGGTAAGGTTGCCAAATTAGTCGGTTTTGAAGCAAGCTTGCCAACTGACGAAATGGGCGAGCGTAAAGGAGTAATTCCGGCTGAGCGTGTCCACTATCTTTCCGAAATTTCTGCTACCGTTCGTGATTATCATGCTGCTAACAGTGAGATTGCACAGAAATTACGCCTTTGTCAACATCTAGAAACTGCTGCAGGTAATGCCAGTGAACGTGGTGCTAAGGCTGTAGCAAAGGATTTGCAAGACCAAATCGATGAGTTGCTTGAAGAAGTTGCAGATGCCAAATCTGCACTGAGCCAATTCCGTCAATTAGCCGAAGAATATTCCAGTGGCGAGTATACTTATCACGTTAGAGGTAAACCATTTACTGTTAAGACAACAACTGAATCTCTAGCCCATTCTGATATTCCTAGGGTTGCCTTGCCAAACTTTGCTGATGATGGTGAGTTGTACTCATGGATGACACGAGAGAATGCCCCTGGTCATTTTCCGTATACTGCAGGAGTATTTCCATTCAAGCGAACCGATGAATTATCGGCTAGAATGTTTGCTGGTGAAGGAGGTCCTGAGCGTACCAACCGTAGGTTCCACTATTTGTCTCAAGGCCAAGATTACGTTAGACTGTCAACTGCTTTTGATTCAGTAACATTGTATGGCCGTGACCCAGCCAAGCGACCAGATATTTGGGGTAAAGTTGGTAATTCAGGTGTCAGTATTGCTACCTGTGATGATGCTAAGCGTTTGTATTCTGGCTTCGACTTGTGTAATCCAAATACCTCTGTCAGCATGACTATCAATGGACCTGCACCAATCATTCTAGCATTCTATCTCAATGCAGCAATCGACCAACAAGTCGAGGCTCACTTGACAGAACAAGGTAAAACTCTCGAAATGAGTGATGTTGCTTACAGTGGCAGCCTACCTGAAGGTCACAATGGATTTGGACTTGCCACAGTTGGCAAGCGTGGTGATCAGTTAGTCAACGCTAAGACCTATGCAGAAATCAAAGCAAAAACCTTGCAAACCGTTAGAGGTACTGTTCAAGCAGATATTCTCAAAGAAGACCAAGCCCAAAACACCTGTATTTTCTCAACCCCATTTGCCCTCAAACTAATGGGTGATGTTCAACAATACTACATCGATCACGGTGTAAGAAATCATTACTCAGTATCAATTTCCGGCTACCATATTGCTGAAGCAGGTGCTAATCCAATTACTCAGTTAGCCTTCACACTGGCTAATGGATTCACCTATGTTGAATATTACCGCAGTCGTGGCATGGACATCAACAAGTTTGCGCCAAACCTCTCTTTCTTCTTTAGTAACGGACTTGACCCTGAGTACACCGTTATTGGCAGAGTTGCCAGAAGAATTTGGGCTGTCGCAATGCGTGATATGTACGGTGCTGATGAACGGTCTCAGAAACTAAAGTATCACATTCAAACCAGTGGAAGAAGTCTTCACGCTCAAGAGATTGACTTCAATGACATTAGAACAACTCTTCAAGCACTACTTGCAATTCAAGATAATGCCAACTCACTACACACCAATGCCTATGATGAAGCGATTACAACTCCAACAGAAGAAAGTGTTAGACGTGCTCTGGCAATCCAGTTGATTGTCAACAAAGAATCTGGTTGGACTAAGACTGAGAATCCAATGCAGGGTTCATTTATTGTTGATGAATTAACAGAGTTAGTCGAGGCAGCAGTCCTAGAAGAATTCGAGGCCATCAGTCGTCGGGGTGGCGTACTTGGTGCTATGGAGACCATGTATCAACGTGGTAAGATCCAAGATGAGTCAATGTATTACGAGCACTTGAAGCACGATGGAACTCTACCGATAGTTGGCGTCAATACTTTCCAGAATCCAAACGCTCAGGCCTTTGATGAATCAGCTGCTGATGACTTCGAAATGGAGTTAGCAAGGGCAACACCAGAAGAAAAGCAAGAATGTCTGGAGCGTGTTGAAGTCAGGCAAACTGTACAAGCAGACCAAACTACTGAAGCGCTGAAAGCACTGCAAGAAGTCGCCAGAATTGGTGGCAATGTGTTTGAAGAATTGATGGAGACAGTCAAGGTTGCAAGCCTAGGTCAGATAACTGATGCACTGTTCAAAGTCGGTGGACAATATCGACGTAATATGTGATTTAATAAAACTTGACGAATCTGGAAGTCTTCAATCGCCGATGCTCTATATCAGGAAAGGTCGATTTTACTTTCTTGACAGTAATCAATTTAATTTCCAAGTTATGTCAATCAATCCTTTGTTTAAATTCCGGTAAGAACTATTAATATGAGATTGTCTTTGAGACTACTCTATGGACGGAAGTAAACCATACACTGAGATTGACTTGTCGATGTTCTCAAACTCACTCATTCGAGTGCCAACACAGGACATGTTTATCGATCAAATGGTAGACGCAATGCGATTCTTCTTCGGTGACGGGGATGATTCATTTAGCGATCTTTATCCTAACCTAAGAGATACCAACAACTTTCCATTCAAGGGGTTCATCTTCCAGGGCCCTCCAGGCTCAGGCAAGACAGAAGCTGTGATCGAAGCAGGGCGCCGACTTAATTCCGAACTTGGGAACTCGAGACATCCGCTGCAAATGCGACTTATCCACGTTAATTCATCCAATATCAATGCAAAAGGATTCGGCGATTCTGAACAACGATTAAAACATGTCTTCAGGGAAGGAAAACACAACACTAACAATATCGTGAAGACCATTATTCTGTTTGACGACATTGATTCGTTACTCACAAGACGAGATGACCCCGATGCAAAAGAATGGACGCGTTCTTTGAACGGTGTGTTCTTTCACGAACTCGACACAATGATTACCACTAAGACAATGGTGATTGCTACGACCAATTTACCTGATAAAATCGACCCTGCTGTGCGTTCACGTCTCGCCATGCGCGACGCTCCAGCCCCCACGCTTGATGAAATGAAAACAGTCGCAAAAAGCGCTCTACCAATTCGAGGCGCACGAGGAAAAACTCAAGCAGACTTGCTTAATCTAACTGGCAAATCTATCGAAGCAGCCCTCGATGCCGGTGAACCTGCTTCGTTTAGACTTGCTCGACAAACCGCCATCGAGATTGTTCTCGAACACGTCACTGGTTGGAAAAAGGATGGATTCTGATGGCTCGGTTGCAGGTGATTTGGGATGTTCTATTCAATGGCCAAGCTGTGACAAAAAAGGGCAGTGACAAAGAGGTTGCATCAGCAATGGACTCACACCTTGGAACTACACAAGTTGCTTCGGTACTAAGGTGGAACACGGTTCTTGAAGGGCAAAAAGTGGCTGCTGCTGGATTCACAAGCGGGCTGCGTTACATGATTCCGATTGACTACCTTGATAGCGTAGAAAGCCAGACCTTGATTGACTCATTGGGCGCATTCACGCATTCACTCGTCGAATTGAGCAAATGTTCAATTGCAGAAGCGCTTGATTTCCCTCTTAGCCGGTCTGTTAAAGCGAGGTTTCCAGTGCTTGGAAAACTTGCTTTGCAGACAAAATTCACCAATGGTTTAGGCTACACCGATCATACGAAAATCAAATCATCGATGAAAAATCAAACTAAAGACACCAAAAATGGCCTAGACCCGACTAGGGATGGCAAGGGAAGTAGTAACTCCCTTTTTTCGGATGTATTTAGATCCCTTCTTTCTGACTCCAACTGGTTTCTTGTTTTATCCACTTCAACCGAGGATGGCGTACAATCTCCAGAAGCTGTATTGTCGCGCGGGTCAGACGGGGGTATGTATGAGCTTAATTACGACCTGAGAACATTTGCGTCAACTCTCACCGAACAAAGCGAGAACCATTGGTGGACTCCGTTAGATACAGAAGATATTAGTCTCAATCCCCAATTATCATTTGACCCTTCTGAACCACTCGATTCTGAATTTGATCCATCTAACTTCCATCATCATGGCCCAAAAATAGAGAAACTCATTGAAAATGTCATTGACTGGGAAAAGAAACAATCGGGCGATGATGATTTCATTGAAGAACTCGAATACACCCTTGAGCGCCTCTCAAGAGAAAAGCGTTTGATACGACAGATCACAGGGAATGATCACGGATTAGTTTCAGGTTTAGAGTCAGGCATCATCACAAACAAGGTCATTCTTCCTTGGATAAGTGAAGAATTTGTCAATTGTCTTGCTTTCTTTATTATGACTCGGAAGCCACAGTATTGGCGAAACGGCCAATCACAAATACACCTTATATATCCATCAGATGGAGTGGATATCGATTTGTTAATGAACCAGTGAACATTGGAATGCTTATGACGAACGTTGAAATTCAAGCGAAAGATATTGGTGGCGTTGAGAAAACCAGTGCAAACATCAAAATTGGCCAAATGAACATCATAGAAGGGAGCTCATCTTCAGGGAAGTCCTCTTTGATGAGAGGTGTTCACCTCGCCCTTGTCGGGCGCCCTCCAATGGAGAAAGTCTACGAGGAAGAAGCCGAGACCTTGCACCTCGACGATCGAACAAGTGATCAAGCACTCTTGCGTCGTGGCAGTAGTGAAGGAAGCGTTTCAGTAAAAACACCAGCCACGACTTACAGTGCTACTTTGCCTGCAAACGGGATGATTAAGGGTCAAAATTCCAACCCCAAAGCACTGTTCACCACAATGCTTTCTGCTCTCCCCCCTTCCCGAATCCACCGTGCTGTATTCAACGCATCTTCAGACAATCCAAACGACTTCAAATGGGTCGTCGATGATTTGAGCGAAGCGGGAAATTACCAAACCTGGCACAGCGTACTCAACGCAGTGAATCAAGAACTTGGAACTATGCGACTCAAATTCAATTCCTGGAAAGACTCACTTTCTGGTGCTGATGCACGGCGCAAAGAGATTAGGGCTGAACTTGATTTAATCAATATGCGCTTCGAAACACGAAACAAGGGGAAAGGTGCTGCTGAGGCGGCGCTTGGCGAAAAAACCAGTGCAGCGCGAAGCAAGAAAAATAACTCAAAAGAAGAATTTGAGCGCCTTGACGGAGAATACCGGCAGGCAGAAGCATTGAATGCAAACCAGAAGCGACGAATTGATGCCGCAAAAACACAGCGGAAGACAGCTCAACGGAAGCTCGACGAGGCAGAAGATTTGCTGGAAATGGATTTCAGTGAGCCGGATACCTTGACTCTGGATGCTGCAATTGCAAGTGCGGAAGCAAAAGTTGAAGCTGCAAAAGGAGAGAGTGCTGTGTCTGGACTTCAAGAAGCTGTAGAAGTATTCCTTACAGAGAAAGATAAAATCTCCGCTGCAAGTGCAAAATTTGCCTCACTTTTCACCAAAGTAATCCAAGGACTTGGCGATGAAAGTAAACTCAAGCAAGCAATGATTGAATTCAAAGAGGCTAAATCTCGCAGAGATTCAATTGTCAGAACGTACCTCGACAAGAAAAGGCAATTCGGGATGGCAGATCAACAAGCTGCGGCCGCTAGAGCCGAGATTTCTGCTGCTAAAGCTACAATAAAAGACGCCGAGCAAGCCATGACCACCGATTCATCATCCCTTACTAAGATGAAAGAAAAGCGGGATCAGTACGAATCAGTATACAAAGCCGCCTCGGCAGAGCTGGAGAAACTTCTTTCTCAGTCTAACACTTCAGACCCTAAAGAACAGAAAGACAGGGATGCAGAACGCACCCTGACTGAAGAATTATCAACGCTTGAGAACACCACCACCTTCGCCATTCGCTTCACTTCCCTGAACATGCTACCAAACCAAACTATGAACCTGACTTTGAAAGAAGCAGAACTCATGCTTGGAATAGGCTCTTCAGAAGATGCAAACAAAAGCCTAATCCAAAACAACCTGTCTAAAGGTGCGGCAGAAATTCGTTCAATTCTCACGTCTAAATTGGACAACGGACTGCTCAAGCACATTGGTTCATCAGCCCAGTGGGCTGCTGAAGAAGCTGATCGTCAACGACAAGAAACACGGCGCGTATTCAACAACGTTGGAACCACCATGTTCAAGCGACTGAAAGTTTCTCCAATCACTGGAGTTTCTCTCAACGTTGACTACAATATCGAAATTAACTGGGCTGATGGAACAGCAACCGGGCTTTCAGGAGCTGGTGGCGAACGGACAATCATTGCAGCAGCGTTGCTAATTGCCATGCGAAAGGCATACACACCAGAAATTCCAATCCTCATGCTGGATGGCGTCATGGAGAATCTTGATGATAGGCCGCGAGAAGAATTGTTGGATTTCCTTGGAGAATATGCCAAAACTGAAGATATTGCTGTGTTGACAAGTCGTTTGAACCGGAAATATGACAGCGCAAAGGTTATCAGCCTTTAGTCCATGAATAAAACATGCCTCAACAAGAACTAAGGGATTTTGAAAAGTATTGGCAGCGTTCAATGAAAGTCGAAATTGACTCTGTGCTAACAAATCGTCACGCAGGGGGCAAATCAACTATTGTTGATGGTCATGAAGGAGTTGATTACCTCGATTTAATTTCTTGGTGTAAGGGCAATTCTGTCTCTGTAGACCAACGCACATTGGACCCATTCCGTAAGATTTTCCGTAACCTTATCGATAAGGCAAGAAATATGCTTACTCTTGTCGATCAGGGTAAAGAGGTATCAAAGATCAAGGCTGCGGGATTGTCTCGCAAAGACCTCCAGATATTATACGGGATGCCTCAAGCAAGGGGTGGAAGGAGAATTGCGCCGGGAACAATTAATAGAGATTGGATGAAAGCAGAAATTTTATTTGTTAATCTGTTAAAATTCAATCACATAAAATTGTATAAGAATCACAACACACATGCCCTAGAAGAACAAAGTAGGATCTCGGAAGATATTTCCGCAGGTTTGCATGAAGAAAATTTTCAAGATCAAGGTGATAATTCATGGTTGTTTAAAGGAATATGTAATTTTTTAGCTTCAACGACAAATCAGGGTGGGCATATCAGGCTCAACTTAGAGAACGGTTGGGAAACATATATTCGAGACCATTGGGGGGCACCACCGGGAATACCAGGTGTCTTGGAAGGTAGTCTCATCAAGGCATTTGTTGAATCGCCAACTATGCCAGTGCCATTACACTTAGTCTATGCAGAAACACTTGCAAGAGCAATGTCAGGAAATGATGGCTCTGAATGGGGCGCCAATCAATCAAAAATCCGTCGTGAACTCGCCGATAAAGCAATCCACCATCCAAGTGGAGACCGGGTAAACCTTGACGTGTTCTATCGAACATTTTCTAAATATAATGCAGCCCACATGGCTGATTCGTTTTTGTTAAGAGGAGTAAATGATAGAACGGCGACACGTTACACGCTTGAAGAGATTGCACTTTCTGAGCCAAAACAATGGGATGTGATTATGGAGCCAGAATTCATAAGATGGCGGGAACTACAACGTGATCGTGTTCGTACTACTGGGGAGGAAGATGTATGAAACGAGTTTTACCTGACAACAAGCCATCTCTTGACTATGCATTGTGGGAAGGCCTCAATGAAAAAAATGCTACCCAACGGGTAATTTCCAAGCAAAAAAAATGGGTCACTTCAATTGACACCGGCGCATCAAACCAGTCAGATCTGTGGGCAGTTGAAGGGCGGAAAAGAAGTCAAATTGATGATACAATCGTGTTTGATTTTATTTCACTCAGTAGTCTTTTTAGTGGATGGTTTGATGAAGTTAAATTTAACCATGAGGATTTACAAAACCGAATAGATACCGTAATCGAAAATATACCTGGAGGTAAGTTTTACTTTGATGGCCATCATTCATCTCTTCTTGACATAAATTGGACTGTTTTGGGCCGTGTAATTGGTTCAGCTGTTGCAAACATTGCTTCTGGTGAAAAGTGGTGGTTTGTCAAAGGTAATGATGCGTTAACAACTCACCGGTTTTGGTCGGAATTAAAACGATTACAAAAAGGAGATTCTTATGATGCTGAACTTGACGCTCGGCATAATGCTCACTACTCAAAGGGCATTGATAACGATGTTTGGCTACAAATAGGCGATTTTTTCAGGCAGACAAAGAGCTCGTTTGATCCTGATTCTGAAGTACTTCGTTCAATAAACCATCGCCCTTCATCGCCATTTTTCAGAGAGAATCATCGCCCGCACCGATTTTATCCCAATCCGTTAGCTTTGTTACATCAATCGACTTTTTTCTCGAAACGTATGGGTGATGATGATCCTAAGGGGTTGGCAGATGACCACGGAAAAATAACCCTCCAAATCCTTGGTGATGCAATTAAAACCCTAAAGGGGCATGATGAAAACCGTTTTGCACACTTTGCCATCAAAATTCATGGGTTATGCGCCTTTCATATCGTTAGAACAGAGATTATGCAGCAAAAGATTGGGCTTCACTTATTCTCAAACTTAGTTGCTAAGAAAATGACTAGAGATGTTGGTGGAACTAATGTTCCGGACCTTGCCAAACAGCTCAAAACCTCATTTTCGTTGGCAAGAGTTCTTTCGATATTATCAGATAAGGATCACAAAATCATCGATTGGTCTACTGCCGAAAAGGAAACTGTTGATGAGATTGTTAATAGTATAAGATAGCTTACCATCCTGTTTCATCTTCTGCTGCTGTGGCTGGATTAAGACATGCGCATGCTAATCCAGGAGAAAACGCAAACTCTTCCCCAGCCTCAACTCTTAGACGTAAATCTCTCAAGGAGAGGTTGGAACGTACTCCTTTTTTGGTCTGGGATAAGATGGTTACATCCGATCCGATGAACTCTTGGAACTCGAGTTCTTTTTGTTCGTGATACAGATAACGTTCGGGCAAAGTCTCGTACAAATGGACCATTTGACCCATTCCCGCCTTTACACAGAATCCACCACAGTTGTTATGTTCAAATCCTGCACCATATAATCGAGGCTCCCTAATGCCAATATCTTGTAATTGTTCGATAATTCTGGTTTTGTTGATGAACGGTTTCTCAGCAAGGGGAAACCAGTTATGAAAAGGTCTCCAGTAACCTCGCGCTCGGTGAAGACGGTCACAGTCTTCGATGATATCCATGCCAAGAACCACTCGCACAAACCTCCCTTCATCACTGCAGGGTTCAATTCGGTCCTCTAATTTACGAATTCCAATTCTAGCCTTTGTACAATTGTTACCTGATTTTTCGAGGGTCGTTTTCAAACTACTTACATCGGCTTTGTATTCTATGTCGTGAATGACACATGTCTGACATATCGGAACTTTGATTTCAGAGTTATCTAATTCGAGAACGGTGATTCGTTCCTGACTGCGGTCCCACAACTGATTGCAGAAGGTACATTTTAACAGCGGATAACGGGCTTCGAGAGCCTTGCGAAGCGGTAAACGCTTCAAAAATTTAGAACAAGGATCGATTCTAGAATTCCCTAAAAAGCGCTCTCTCTTGAAGATTCCCCATATGTCTAAACCCTGATCAAAAACTACTATTTTCTTGTCAAGAATTTCTTCCACATCATAATTAAATCGATACAAGTCTTCATCTTCAATCCGTGTGTCTGCAAACCAAATCTCTGTAGCGTTGTGGCCAAACCTCTCTATCGATCTTCTTGCCGCTTCATAAGAAGTAAGGCCCCCTCCATACATGACAATACAGTCGGTATTATCTGGACCGATGCCAGGTCTCTCGAGCCCACTAGCAAATTCCGCCATGTTATCACGTTAATATTGACACCATATTATCGTTCCTGGTAGAGATGTTTCAATATATTCTTGAATTGCCTCAATGATTAAGTTGTTTTAATTAAATAACCATGCGAATAAGACCTTTTATACGATAATTATTCTAACAAAACAAGACTTTGTACAAATTAATAAGCTATGTCTAATGATAATACTAGAAAATAGTTCAAACAAACTTGTTTAAGCTTGTCTTTGAAAATTTGTTGAAACGTCGAGAAAACTGTATATTCGTCTTGAAAATATAGAGAAGATTACTTAATGTCGTAAGTGTGGATATATTGAGGGGAATACTCCTCTGGTGCAAAATTTGTCTTGCAAGTTAAACATCCCATTGGGACCGGGAGTCCGGGACCTCTCGCTCGAGGCTGACTTACAGTCGCGTATTGATGGTGGCCACAAAGTGTACGTTATCGGCGATATACACGGCCACTTAGCAACTTTCAGAGCACTACTTTATCGTCTAAAACTAGGTAAACAAGACCGAGTTATTTGCTTAGGTGATATGATCGACCGTGGCCCAGACTCAGCAGGAGTGGTCAAACTTATTCGTAGTGATAAGCGAATAATTTGTCTCAAAGGTAATCATGAACACATGGCGATTCAAAGCATTACTAAACAAGATACGGTAGAATTATGGCAACCATGGATGAAACGTGGTGGCAAATCATGTTGGGGCTCATACATCGTTCAAGCAGAAGGAGATTTATACCGCGCTAAACGTAACTTCCTCAGTGATATGAAATGGCTAGATGCACTACCAACTCAAATTGTTCTTGATGGTTACCGCTTAGTTCATGCCGGATATGACCCTCGTATGCCGCTAGACTCACAAGGCGACAAAGAATTACTGTGGATTCGTAAAACTTGGTATAACTTTGACCAGC
>ERZ891134.249-NODE-249-length-46674-cov-37.021708_pt1 | contig 46674 bp, 45 predicted proteins | sample MGYA00520888_ERZ891134 | MGnify/ENA primary metagenome ERZ891134 (study PRJEB32303, sample SAMEA104408692) | aquatic metagenome | biome: Brackish water; feature: Coastal; material: water | place: Baltic Sea | collected 2014-10-23 | depth 10 m ... | reverse complement strand
GAAACATCTTTACAATAGTCTTTGTATCTTGTTGGTGATGAGCTAACAAGTTTAATCTCAGACATATCTACATCAAAACCTATATTGACAGTATCATATTCATTCATAGGAATACCGAAACCAACACCTAAGCCTAGAGATTTTTTATCATATTGACCAGTATCTAAGTCTTTAGTATTTGTTTCTTTGGTGTATGCAGTAATCCTTCTTGATATTCCATCAAGTGTGTAGTAAGGATCAATATGACTAATACTGTATATGGTATTCACACTGCTTGTATTGATTGTGGCTGATAGTGTATTTCCCGTTCCAAGAAAGTTTGCTTGTGTCACAGAAAAGCTTCCCACCAAACCCTCATCTGAACTGGCGCCTGCTCCAAGTTTTACAGAACCTGTATTTTTCTCTTTTACAGCAACGGTGAGGTCCACTTGATCAGATATTCCAGGCACAGAAACTGTTTTAATATCAACCCCTTCAAAGTATTGAGTCCTCTTTAATCGTCGAGTTGATTGATCAATTTTTTCTTTATCATAATATGATGCCTCGAATTGACGCATCTCTCTTCTCAAAACCTTATCTTTTGTTTTTTCATTTCCTACAAAACTTATTCTTCTTACGTAAACTTTTTTTCCTGGCTCGATAAAATAGTTGAATCCGACAATCAAATTTTCTTTATCAACATCTGGAATGGGATTTACATTTGAAAATGCATACCCATAGTTTCCGAGCTCCTGATTGATCGACTCAGTTGATTCATTCAAAAGTTTTCTGCTAAAAACTTCACCCTTTATGGTCTTAATATCTTTTTGAAAAATAGACTCTTCAGTCAATGGATAATATTTTCCACTTATTTTAATATCTCCAAATGTATATTTATTGCCTTCATCAATTATGATTGCGATATAAACATTTTTTTTAGTTTCGGATATGCTTACAGTCGTATTTTTAATATCAAAATCTAAATAGCCTCTATTCATATAAAAAGTACGAATTTTTTCAAGATCACCAGTTAACACTTGCCTTGAATATCTGTCATCTTTATTCCACCATGACAAAAAGGTTGTTGGTTGTAGATCAAGACGACCTAAAATATCCTCTTGATCAAATTTTGTAACTCCAATCAAAGAAACCTCTTTGATTCTCGCAGTTGACCCCTCATTGATATAAAAATCTATCGCAACACGATTTCTTTCTTGGGGGGTTACTTTTGTATCAATCGTAGCAGAATAGAGTCCAAGATTTAAATACTGCTTACTGATCTCATTTTTAACCCTTTTCAATTGAGGCTCACTAAAAAGTAGGCCCTCCCCTAAATTCATTTGCAGCATTCCTTCCTTAATTTTGTCTGGTTGAATCGCTTCAGCTCCATGAAATGTAATAGTGGAAATAATAGGTTTTTCATTAACAATAATTACAACAACGCTACCCTCTAAGTCTATACTTATGTTTTTAAATTGCCCTGTTTTGTATAGTAATTGTATTGCTTCTGAGAAATTTGCTTCATTTATGGGGGTATCAACTTCGAATGGAATATTATCAAAAACTAAACCTGGATCGACACGCTTTAAGCCTTGGACTTTAATGTCTGATATATATGTTTCTTCCGCAGATATAGGCAAAGATATTGAAGCAAAAAGAAGTAATAATAAAAATAATTTTTTCATTAATTCAAAGCGTTTACACAAAAACAGTATTATATACTGCAAAAACACATTTAAAAACTAATATTTTCTCTTAAGTCATTGAGAAATAATGAAATTATAAAAATTTATTACTTTGGATTAAGGGAAAATAAATTGTTTATAAAAGTTTTAATATGCAAAAGAACGTTTATTTAAATAAAATAAAACCTTAAAAAACATGAATTTAAATAAATTAAAATATTTTTTTAATAGTTTATTATAACAAACTACATTAAAATATATTTTTTAATTGTTGTTTTATATCATTTTTTTTAATAAAACACTTGCTTCTTGTCTAGCAATGGAATCAACCTCAAGAATATGTTCTACAGAGCTAATGTCAGTTGATTTTACATTGGCTAATGCTTTGTCAATCAATTCAGAGATTTGGATAAAGTTTATTTTTTTTGATAAAAATGCCTCCACAGCTACCTCGTTTGAAGCATTTAAATAAATACAATGTGCTGTTCCACTTGATAAGCAATGATATGCAAGATCCAGACAAGGGAATTTTTTTAGGTCTGGTTTTAAAAAATTCAGATTTGACATTTTTTCAAGAGATATACCTTTAACTCCAGATGAAATTCTGTCGGGATAACTTAGGGCATATGCTATTGGAATTCTCATATCCGGATTTCCAAGTTGGCATAAGGAGCTACCATCAATAAATTCAACAAAGGAATGAATAATGCTTTGTGGATGCATTAAAACCTCTATCTTTTCTCTTTTAATTTTAAATAAATATGATGCCTCTATTACTTCTAACCCTTTGTTCATCATTGTCGCAGAGTCAATCGATATTTTTTTTCCCATTTTCCAATTTGGATGATTTAATGCCTGCTCTACTGATACTTTCTTTAAACTATTTATATCGGAGTCTATAAAAGGACCTCCAGAAGCAGTAAGGGTTATTTTATTTATATCTTCAGGCTTTGTTTGTGTTGCAATAACCTGGAAAATTGCATTATGTTCGCTATCAACTGGAATCAATATTGAGTTATTCTCAGTACATATTTTATTTAATAAATCACCTGCCATTACCATTGATTCTTTATTTGCTAACAATATTTGCTTTCCACTTTTTGCCGCAGATATTGTTGAAAGCAAACCTGCGCTTCCAGTAATTGCTGCAATAACTGTTGTTACTTTTTCATGAGCAGCAATGAATTTATAACCATCTTCACCAAATAAAATTTCAACATCTAAATTTAAGAACTTTAATTTGTCAGCCAATATTTTTTTTGATATTAAGTCTTTAGTAACAATATATTTAGGTTTAAATTTTAGCGCTTGCTCCAACAACATATCATTATTATTAAATCCACTTAGCGCGAAAACCTTATACTTATCTGGATGAAGATTTATAACTGATAATGCACTTCTTCCAATGCTTCCAGTAGAACCTAAAATAGAAATAATCTTCATACTAAATAATCATTTTTGGCAAAATAATATTGCAATTAATTAATGCCAAATAAGATATTGGTATTGTTGGACAAAAACTATCAAGCCTATCAAACAGGCCACCATGGCCTGGAATAATTGACCCACTATCTTTCACATTTACACGCCTCTTTAGGAATGACTGATATATATCACCATAAATACTTAAACCCGTAACCAATGTAGCAAATGCTAAAAGCATCATGATATCTACGATATAAAATTGAGATAAAATAAACACAAAGATTACATTAGATAAAAAACCGCCTATAGCACCCTCAATTGTTTTTCCTGGGCTAATATTTTTTACAAGTTTATTTTTCCCAAAAGCTTTTCCACAAACATAAGCGCCTATATCAGCAAACCAAATCATAAAAAATAAAGTTAAAATAAAATTTTTATCCTCAATAAACATAAATAAGGATACCAAGATCATAGGAGTAAAAATAAAATAGCCAAAGAAAATTTTAAATTTACTGTTTGATGATATTTTCTTATAAAAAATATCTAAAGGTACCAAAGTAAGCCAGAAAATTGTACCGATGAAACTTATTCCAATAGTAAAATCTTTTAAAAATATCTTAAAAAGATCTTGATTGGTATTAGGTAAAAAATTGATACCTATGTAAATAAAATAGAAAAAAATAATTGGTGAGATCGATAATACCCAATAAACAATAAGTGATAGATCTTTTAATTGTAATAGCCTAGATAATTCATTTAGTAAGATTAAACTTGAGAAGAAAACTAATGTAAAAAAAATAATGGGGCTTTTAAAGAGAAAAGCGCTCAAAAAAACTAAGAACAAGATAGATGCGGAGAGGATTCTTTTTTTTAACATATTGTATTTATATGGATCCAAATTTTCTTTCAGTGTTTTGAAAAAAATATAAAGCATCTACAAAAACTTTTTCATTAAAGTCTGGCCATAATTTTTTTGAAAAATATAATTCGGCATAAGCTATTTGCCATAATAAAAAATTACTGATTCTCTGTTCACCGCCTGTTCTAATTAATAAATCAACGTCTGGCTGTCCTTTTGTATAAAGTCCGTTAGTTATGTTTTTTTCATTAATCTTTATTTTTTTAATTTTATTTTTATAAAAATTGTTAACTGAATTGATGATATCAAGTCTACCTCCATAATTTAAAGCTATATTGAGAATTAGGCTAGAATTTCTAGATGTTTCTTTTTCAATTTTTTTTATTTTTCCTTGAAGTGTTTTCGTTAGTATGGACATATCTCCAATAAATTTAAGTCTTATATCATTCGAATGAATTTTTTTGGATTCTTTTGAAATTGATTGAGAAAAAAGCTTTAACAAACCTTCAACTTCTTTTATAGGTCTTTTCCAGTTTTCTGTACTGAATGCATATAAAGTGAGTGTCTTAATCTTATATTTTATACTGCACTCAATTATTTTTTTTACAGAATCTAGACCTTTTTTATGGCCAACCAATCTTGGTAATAATTTTTTTTTTGCCCATCTACCATTGCCATCCATTATCACGGCAATATGATTTGGCATTTTATCTTTTTTAAGTAATTTTTTTTTAAGAAAGAGCAGTTTGATTTCTCTATATTGTTAATAAATCTTTTTCTTTCAAGTCTATCAATTTATCAATTTCTGATATGTAGAAGTCAGTATCCTTTTGAATTAAATCATGAAATCTTCTTTCGTCATCCTCACTTATTTCTTTATTTTTAGTTAATTTCTTTAATTCGTCATTTGAATCTCTTCGAATATTTCTTATTGAAACTTTACTATTTTCCCCCTCTGACTTAACAACTTTTATTAAATCCTTTCTTCTTTCTTCAGTTAAAGGTGGCATTGGGACCCTAATTAAATCACCAACGCCTACTGGATTTAAACCTAAATCACTTTCTCTAATTGTTTTCTCAATTACGGCAGAAAAATTCTTCTCGTAGGGTTGTATAGTTAATGTAGAAGAGTCTGCAACATTAATAGCAGCAACTTGGCTCAGCGGGGTTAATGTTCCATAGTAATCAATAGAAATATGGTCAAGCAAACTTATATTCGCCCTCCCTGTTCTTATTTTAGATAAATTATTTTGAAAGGACTCTATTGTCTTCTGCATTTTACTTTTTGATTCAACTAAAAAATCTTCCATCACATATCCTTATATTTAATTTTATTTTAAAGTAACTAACGTGCCCTCTTCCTTTCCATAGATAAAATTAGAAAGAGCATTTTTCTTAAATAAACTTAACACTGCAATTGGCATTCCTTGATCTCTGCATAATGTAAAAGCTGTTGAATCCATGACTTTTAAATTTTTATTAATTACTTCGTCGAAAGTAATTGTTTTGAACATAACTGCATCCTTAACTTTTTCAGGATCTTCGGAAAAAATACCTTCTACCTTTGTTGCTTTTATTACTACCTCTGCATTAAGCTCTGATGCTCTTAATGCTGCCGCTGTGTCAGTGGTAAAAAAAGGATTACCTGTCCCAGCAGCAAAAATTACAACCTTATTATTCTCAATATACCTAATAGCCTTTCCTCTTATATAAGGCTCTACTATTTGTTCAATATTAATTGCTGATTGAACTCGACTGACAATGCCTATATGTTTCATTGCGTCTTGAAGAGCTAAAGCATTCATGACAGTTGCTAGCATACCCATATAATCTGCTGTTGCTCGATCCATACCTTTCGATCCAAGCGCCACTCCTCGAAAAATATTTCCCCCACCAATGACAATTGCTAGCTCAACACCTGAATCAACTATTACCTTAATTTCATTGACAATCTTGCTAATAGTTTCGGCGTTAACACCAAATGCATCGCTTCCCATTAAGGCCTCACCAGAAAGCTTCAACAAAACTCTTTTGTATTTTAATTTTTTCATAATAGTTAGCTATTTTAGACTGTTTTACATAAAAAAAAAGGATTGCATTACAATCCTTTTTTTCAAACTAATATATTACTTTATTGCTGCGCCGCTGCTACTTCAGAGGCAAAGTCTACTTCTTTTTTCTCAATACCCTCTCCAACGATAAAAAAATTAAATCCATTCACTTCGGCATTATTATTTTTTAATAACTGCTCTATGGTTAATTTTTCATCTTTAACAAATACCTGGTTTACCAAGGTAATTTCTTTTAAAAACTTATTTACTGTACCTGTAGCAATTTTATCAAGCATCTCTTCAGGCTTACCCGCTTCTTTTGCTTTTTCTATTGCTACCCTTCTTTCGGCGTCAATAAGGTCTTGAGAAACTCCATTTTGATCTAGTGCTTTAGGTTTTGTAGCGGCAATATGCATTGCAATATCTTTCCCTAAATTTTCATCGGTTGATTTAATATCAACAATCACACCTACTCTACCCCCATGATTGTATGAAAAAAGGTTTCCTTTGGCAGAAATTCTCTTTACCCTTCTGAGGGTGATATTTTCTCCAATCTTACCAATCAGTTGAGTCCTAAGTTCTTCAACCGTTTTTCCATTAATTGAGTGTTTAGAGAGGGTTTCAACATCATCAATATCATTTTCAACACTAGCTTTAGTAAGCGTTTCAACAAATGATTTAAATTCATCATTTTTTGCACAAAAATCTGTTTCAGAATTCACTTCGACAAGTGCTCCATTTTTTCCATTACTATCAACATAACAAGATACAATGCCTTCAGCTGCCACTCTGCTTGAAGCTTTTGAAGCTTTATTTCCGAAACGTACTCTTAGTATTTCTTCAGCTCTCGTTGCATCGCCATCAGCTTCATTCAAAGCTTTTTTACAATCCATCATTGGTGCGTCTGTTTTGGCTCTTAAGCTCATTACCATTTTTGCTGTAATCTCAGCCATACTCTATAAACTCCTAATTTAAAATGTTTTACTCTTTTTCAGATTTTGATTCCGCTTTTACAGGGTCTTCTTCTTTGACCATCTTAGCTAAATCATCAATTGCGTTTTTTCTTCCTTCAAGAACTGCATCTGCGATGCCTCTTGCATAAAGCCTGATTGCTCTGCTTGAGTCATCGTTACCAGGAATTACATAGGCTATATCATCAATTGAGTTGTTTGTATCTACAACCCCAATAATAGGTATGCCCAATTTAGTTGCTTCGACAACTGCGCCACTTTCATAACCAACATCAATAACAAAAATAGCATCAGGTAGGGAATTCATATTCTTAATACCCCCTATTGATCTCTCTAACTTTTCATAATCTTTTTTAATGCCTAAAGCTTCTTTCTTAGTGATTTTGTCAATGCTTCCATCTTCTAACATCAACTGCAATTCATTGAGGCGTTTGATTGATTGTTTTACCGTTTTGAAGTTTGTTAACATACCACCAAGCCATCTATGGTTAACATAGGCACAATCCGCTCGGATTGCTTCCTCTTTGATAATCTCCCTAGCTTGTCTTTTCGTTGCGACAAAAAGTATTCGTCCTTTGTTTGCAGCCAATGTTTTTACATACTTCATTGTCTCTTCAAACATAGGAAGAGTCTTTTCGAGGTTGATTATATGAATTTTATTTCTGTCGCCAAAAATATAGGGAGCCATTTTAGGGTCCCAGTATCTGGTTTGATGCCCAAAGTGGACGCCAGCTTCAAGCATTTGCCTCATTGTTACAGACATAATTTTCTCCTTTAAGGGTTATAAACTGCACTAAGTTTAAAAATGCTAAGCACCCTTAAAAAAACTTAGTGGAAATTTTAAAAATAAATCGTCGACATGATACCATATTTGTAAAAGATTTTTTACAATTTAAATAGTAATTTTTATGCCAATTATAATTAATAATCAAGAAGATATAAAAAAAATGAGAGTTGCGGGTAAATTAGCATCTGAAGTCTTAGATTTTATAACTCCTTTAATTGAACCAAATATCACAACTGATAAAATTGATACCCTATGTCATGAATTTATGACAAAAGAACAAGGAACAATCCCAGCTCCATTAAATTATGCGCCGCCTGGACATTCACCCTTTCCTAAATCTATTTGTACATCTGTAAACAATCAAATATGCCATGGAATACCTGGTGCAAAAATCTTAAAAAAAGGCGATATAGTGAATATTGATATTACAGTTATAAAAGATGGATATCATGGCGATACAAGCCGTATGTTTTTTGTAGGGGAACCTTCTATTCAAGCTAAAAGACTTTGTGAGATTACTTACCAATCTATGTGGCTAGGCATAAGGCAAGTCAAAGCAGGAGCTCATTTAGGGGATATTGGCTATGCAATCCAAAAATTTGCTGAATCTAATTCATATAGTGTTGTGCGAGAATTTTGCGGGCATGGGATAGGTAAAGTTTTCCATGATGAGCCACAAGTGCTTCATTATGGATCTCCTGGGGAAGGTCTCAAGTTAGAGGCAGGAATGATCTTTACTATTGAACCGATGATAAATGCCGGAAAAAAAGATATTAAAGTTTTACCTGACAAGTGGACTGTTGTTACAAAAGATAGGAGTTTGTCGGCGCAATGGGAACATACAATATTGGTAACAAATTCTGGCTATGAAGTGCTTACTGTTTCAGATAAAACCCCAAAGCCTTTTCTAGATTAGAATTTAAACATGCCCTCCAATATCGTTGCTATCGAAAAAAAGAGTTATCAAAGGCAATTTGATAGTCTATGTGATCAATTCATAAAAAAAATCAATGGGGGGTTATTTTTAAAAAAGCACACAAAGCTTGTTGATAGTCTATTAATAAAGCTATGGATAGATAGTGCTGTTTCCGAAAAAAATACACTTATTGCTGTTGGAGGTTATGGAAGAAACGAATTATTTCCATACTCGGATGTTGACATACTAGTCCTGCATAATGAAAAAAATTTGGAAAATGATAAAAATATTTCTGAGTTCATCACAAAATGTTGGGATGTTGGTTTAAAAATTGGCCATAGTGTTAGGAATCTCTCGGAAGTAAAAGAAGAATTTAAAGCAGACATATCGACAGCTACCAACCTACTCGAAGCAAGATTAGTGTATGGAAGCGATAAGCTTTATTTAAAATTCAATTCAACAGTTAATAAAATAACTAACATTAAAAGGTTCTATAAAGAAAAAATAATCGAGCAAACCATCCGTCACAAAAAATACAAAGATTCAGCCTATCAGCTCGAGCCAAATATTAAAGAAAGTCCTGGCGGTTTGAGAGATTTACAGATGATTCTATGGATTTCCTCAAGCCAAAAAAAAGGTAAAACTTTTGAAGAGTTATACCAAAAAGGAATTTTGACTATTGATCAATATAAAAAAATTAGACTTACAGTCAGCAAGGTAACAAATTACCGCGCTCTTCTTCATATTCTATCTAAATCTACAGATGACAGGCTTACTTTTGATGTTCAAGCCAGATTATCTAAAGCATTAGGTTACCAGGCAAAGAGGAATAAAAAATCTAGTGAAGTTCTAATGAAAAATTATTATAGATCAGTTAATTACATAATATTATTAAATGAAATTCTATTAAAAAGACTTAATCCAAATGATTCTAAAATTATTCAAATTAAAGACCAATTTCCCTTTACCCTTTCAAATCATTTAATTGATATAGATAAGGTACATATGCCAATGATAAATAAGTATGCTTTCAAACCTTTCATACTTCTTCAAAAAATAAAGAAGGCGAACGGTTTCGGAGCAAATCTTTTGGAAGCCCTAAATAACTTCGGGCCATTAATAAATGAAAACTATAGAAATAAAAAAATAAATCAATCTAAATTCATCGAAGTTATTTCAGGCCATGAAAAAGTAAATAGATCCTTACGACTGATGAATAAATGCAATATTTTAGGAAATTTCATTCCGGCATTTGGCAAGGTTGTTGCGCAAATGCAGCATGATCTTTTTCATATCTATACCGTGGATGAGCACACCTTAAATGTCATTGAAAATATAAGAAGGTTTAGCAAAGCAAGTTTAAAACATGAGTTTCCAGAGTGTCATAAGATATTTCTTAAATTTAAAAAACCATACCTCTTATACTTAGGCGCAATTTTTCATGATATTGCAAAAGGTAGAGGTGGCGATCATTCTGAGCTCGGTTTTGGTATTGCTATGAAATTTTGTAAAAAAATGCACTTACCATATAACGATACCCTTTTAATCGCATGGCTTGTCAAATCACACCTTAAAATGTCTCAAATTGCACAAAAAAGTGATATTTCTGACCCACAGGTAATTCATGAGTTTAAAGATTTAGTAGGGACACAAACTTATCTCGATGCACTATATCTCCTTACAGTGGCTGATATAAGAGGTACGAGTCCGCATGTTTGGAACCAATGGAAAGCAAGCCTAATTTATAACTTATACGCCTCAACAACTAAATTACTAAGTGAGCATCATAGATCACCCAATGAAATGGTCAGTGATCGAAAAAATGAGGTTGCTAAAATTCTTTCTCAATATTCAATTAAAAAAGATCACTATAATGAATTTTGGCAAAAGCTTGATGTTAATTATTTTATGAAGTTCGATGCCAATGAAATAGCCTGGCAAACAAGGTTACTTATGGCACACATCCATTCAGAAGTGCCTGTTGTAAGAATTCATCATCACAAAGGCAGTTTTATTGAGGTGCTTATTTATACAAAGAATCAGGCTTCATTATTTGAAAAAATAACAAACTTTTTCTATAAAAACCAAATTGATATTTTAGAAGCAAAAATCTATACAACTTCACATGATTATGCTCTGGATATTTTTCATATGATGGATGATAACAAGGCAAATGAAAGTTACAACCAACTTTTTCAGGACCTTGAACAAGGCCTAGCAGATATCATTCCACGTAAGTTGGAAACTAAAAAAATATCATTACGAAAAACTCGACAGGCTGAACACCATGACATCCAGACTATTGTTAATAATAAAGTTATTAATGATACTCAATTTGAATTAGAAATTATTACTGACTCAAGACCTGGGCTTTTAAACATGATTAGTGGTGAAATTAATCAGCTTAATCTTGAAATAGATAAAGCAAGAATAAATACCCTAGGCAATAGAGCAGAAGATTTTTTTCTCATCACTTCAAAAAAATTACATCAAGATACAATAAAACAACTTAAAAAAAATATTCTAGCGCGCCTAGCTTAAGAACCTAATCCTTCTTAAACAATTTACTCCATTTTTTAACGCCTTCTTCATGCAAAGAGTCCCCTTCTGTATTGGCTGCCAAAGTAACGGGCATATCTTTGACTTCAAACTCATATATCCCCTCCATCCCCAGCTCAGGAAATGCTATAAGCTTTGAAGATTTAATAGCTTGTGAAATTAGGTAGGCTGCACCGCCAATAGCAATAAAATAAACTGCTTTATTTTTTTTAATGCTCTCTAATGCTTCCTTACCTCTCTCGGCTTTTCCAATCATGCCAATAACTCCGTAATCTTCAAGCATAAGAGATGAATACTTGTCCATCCTGGTTGACGTTGTTGGACCAGCAGGACCTACGACCTCATTACCTACTGGGTCAACCGGACCCACGTAATAAATAAAGCGATTTTTTAAATCTAAGCCATCAGGTAATGGTTGCTTATTGTCTACCAATTCTTTTAATTTTTTATGTGCCGCATCTCTTGCTGTTAAAATTTTTCCACTTAATAAGAAACTATCACCAAGCTTAAATTTTTCTAAATCTTTTTTCTGCAAAGTATTTAAGTTGATCCTTAGAGCTGTTTCTTTTGGCGACCACTCATCTTTAGGCCATACTTCAAGATTGGGTGGATTTAACTTAGCTGGACCCTCAGGTGGCATTCTAAAATGAATGTGTCTATTGGCAGCACAATTAGGAATAATTGCAACAGGAAGCGATGCAGCATGTGTAGGATAGTCTCTAATCTTAACATCCAAAACAGTTGTCATACCACCAAGGCCCTGGGCACCAATACCTAATTGATTAATTTTTTCATATAACTCAATTCTTAAATTTTCAATTACATTTGATGGTCCCTTTTGAATTATTTCTTGAATATTAATAGATTCAAATAATGATTCTTTAGCCATAAGCATTGCTTTTTCTGCTGTACCACCAATCCCAACACCTAAGACACCTGGAGGACACCACCCTGCTCCCATTTTAGGTATTTCATCCAAAATAAAATCAACAATACTATCTGATGGGTTTAACATACCAAGAGAAGCTTTGTTTTCTGATCCAGCACCTTTTGCAGCAATACTTATATCCAAATTATCTCCTGGAACTAGGCTGATATGAACAACCGCAGGTGAATTATCTTTCGTATTTAACCTATCTGATATTGGGTCTTTAACAATTGAAGCTCTTAATGGATTGCCTTTATCAAGATAGGCATTTCTTACACCTTGATTCACCATTTCCTCAATTGTTTTATCTGAATCCCATCTAAGATTCATCCCCTGCTTTATAAAGACTGTAACAATACCGGTATCTTGACATATTGGACGGTTTCCATACGCTGCAAGTTTTGAATTTGTTAAAATTTGTAGAATGGCGTCTTTCGCAGCATCTGACCTTTCAACCTCTAATGCGCTTTTCATTGCAAGGATAAAATCCTCAGAATGATAATAAGAAATATATTGAAGAGCGTTAGCTATCGATTCGATAAAATCATTTTTTTTTATGGCACCCATTACCTTACATCCGATTTTTCAATAATAATTTCTTTTGTTATTTGTTTTCTCAATATTTTTCCATTTTTTGTTTTCGGAAATTCAGTTGCTATATAAACAATTTTTGGAGCTTTATAGGCCGCTAAGTTTTCCCTTCCATACTGAACAAATTGATTTGGATGGAGGTGGCTTGATTTATTAAGTATAATATATATAACAACAAGAACTTTTCCATCTTCTTGCTTTTCACCCAATGCGACGCAATTCTCAATTAATTTATGAGATTTAAATACTCTTTCAATTTCATAAGGGGAAACACGATATCCAAAGCTTTTAATGATGTCATCCTTCCTGCCCAAGAACCATAAATAACCTTCTTTATCGTATCTTGCAAAATCACCCGTAAAAAACCAATTATTATTTTTATACTTTGAAGTTTCTTGATCCATATTCCAATATTTAATAAAAAGACCAGGATCGTTTTCAGGGATACAAATCATTCCCTCCTCATCCGTTTTTACTTCCTCAAGCGTCTCAGGATTTAAAAGTTTTACATCATGTCCTGGCTGTGGAAACCCAGCAGACCCAGGTTTTATAGGATATTTTACTGATTGAGATATATAATATGAGAATTCGGACATTCCTACTGCCTCATATATGTTTAAATTAAATCTCTCAAACCAGGAATTAAAAATTTCATCAGATAAATGCTCACCAGCGCTCATGCAATGGTGTAGTGTTGGGACATTAGTCTTGTTTGCTTCTGTTTTTTTTAAAATTTGTCGATATATGGTTGGTACACCGATAAAAATAGTTGCCTTGTGTTTTTCAATTAAATTAATCCATCCATCTGCATCATTTTTACCCTCATGAACGATGACAGTTTTCCCCAGATAAAGAGGATCCATTAGCCCTGAACCAAGAACATAAGTCCAATTAAACTTTCCTGTATGCACTATTCTGTCATCTGGATTTATAAAATTAAACCAATATTTTGAAGCTGGGCCTCTTCCCAATAGAGCTCTATGCGCATGAAGAACTCCTTTTGGGTATCCTGTCGTGCCTGAGGTATAGACAAGATAGGCCGGATCTTCAGAAAAAGTTTTTGGGTTCTCAGTCAAAGAAGTAATATTATTTAATTCTTTATCCAGCGACAAAACTTCCATCCCACTTCTACAATCTTCAAACTCCCCAGAAATGAAAACCTTTTTTAAATATTTGAAATCACTTAACATGGGCAAAAGTGATTTCCATGTTTTCAGATCTGTTACCAATACCTCTGCAGAAGAGTCATTTGCTAGATATAAAATTTCTTTTGGTGTTAGTAAGGTTGAAGTAGGTACTGATATACACGCTGCTTTCATGGTGCCTAAGAAAGAAATTGGGTAATGTAAACAATTTGAAAGTCTTATAAGAATTCTAGACTGCTTTTTAAGTTTAAGATTCTTTAAAAATTCAGCAAATTGATTAGATTTTGTAGCTAAGATTTCATAAGTGATTGAAGATGTTCCCTTTATATCATCTTCAACAATCATAGCAATTTTATCTTTTTTACCCTCTTTGCAAACCCTGTCAGAACAAGCCTCTCCAATATTAAAGAATTTCGGAATGCTCCATTTCCATTTAGTTTGATTAGCATTTTGATAAACAGTCATTACTCAATTTCTCCATAAGGCCAATTTTGCCTTATAACCTGTTGGGGAAGTTTATTTAAGACTTCTAAAGTAAAGCCTATATCATCATCTTTCAATGCATTCAGTGCATAAGCTCTCAGAAGTGTTTGTAATGCTTTTCCGAACATTGGTGGATCTAACATCTCACCCTCAAATTTAATTGCACCGCCCTCAAGTGCATCGGCTTCTATCGCTGCTTTTAAAATCCTTATTTTAAGTTTTATATCTGTAGGTGATGGAGTATAAGCTACCTTACAAAGGTGGATATGTCCTGGATGAATAACTTGCTTACCTGTTAGACCTAATTCTCTCTCTCTAACGGCATGCTTGTATACAATTCTCGACTCATCGTCACCGTGTAAATCCAACCAACGCCTAACATCGTGTGGCTCTAAAAAATTACTTGGCATAATTGTTTGTCCAATCAAGGTTTCAACGCCACCAATTACACCCTTACCAGAAATTCTTGCCTCAAACATAAGTTGATTCAAAAAGAAATTAAGTTCATCAATCCATCCTATTGGGGTGATGTTTATCCCCATTGCCTTTGAGAAGTCATGAATCCCAAAAACTACATGTTTTACTGAGGAGAATGCCATGAGATCAGTTGCAATTTTCAAAGATTTTGGATGCTCGATAATTGGCTGTATTGTGATTTTTTCATTAAGGTCAACAAGGTTACTTGAAAGATCTCTTATCTCTGCTGCACCATAAACCTCGCCGGCTTTTGACAACATTACTACGTCAATACATTCAGGTAGTTTTTTTAAAAACTCTAAATCGTTTATATATTCCTCCGTTCGAAACGGATTAATTCGAATTGCTATGCTGATATCTGGTCGGCTTTCTCTTAACCCAAGAAGTTCTTTTTCTAACAAAGTTCGACTCATTTCTTTTTGTCGACACCCATCCTCTAAATCAAATATTATGGTGTGAGCTTCAGTCGTATAAGCATGCTTTTTCATTCTTTTTGCAGCACCAATTAGATCTTCATAAACGCCTGAGGATGGTGAATATTTTACCGGAGGATAATAAAGCTGAATGCCTGGCCAGACACCTCCTAGAAGGTCATGGCTAAGATGGTCAATTTCAATTTTTTGATGCTGCCTTGAAATTTTATTTTTCACTTTCAATTTCCTTTTGATTTTTAGGGTCAATTAAGTTAACTAATGAATTATATTTTTTGGAATAATGTTTAGAATCTAAGGCATGCCAAATATCATTGTCATCCATTTCTAAAAACTCTAAAAAAAGTTTTTTCTTCTCATTTGATAAATGAAAGAATTTATTTTCATAGAAATTATTTAGAATCAAATCAAGTTCTAATAACCCTCTTCTGCAGCGATATTTAATAAGATTGTTTAATGTCATTTTTTTGATTCTTGCACATGAAATATTTTTTTTAAGGTTTTAAATTTTGGTTTTTTAGTTGTCATTTGCATTTTTTTGATCCCTGCAATTGCTTTCGAGGGACTTAAGCCTTTTGGGCAAACATCTGCACAATTCATAATATTATGACAACGGTACAATCGATCAGGATCATCAAGATCTTCAAGACGCTCCTCATTTGCGTCATCCCTACTATCTACTAAAAATCTATAGGCTTGAAGTAAGCCTGCTGGTCCTACAAATTTATCAGGTTTCCACCAAAATGAAGGGCATGAAGTTGTACAAGCGCCACATTGTATACATTCATACAAGCCATCAAGCTTTTTTCTATCCTCTGGAGACTGTAAACGCTCTTTCTTAGGTGGAGGTTTTTTATTTTTAAGATATGGGTCTATTGAATCGTAATGTTTAAAAAATTGCTTCATATCCACTACAAGATCTCTTATCACAGGAAGCCCAGGAATAGGTCTAATAACTATAGGTTTTTTTAGGTCATCAATTTTTGTAACGCATGCTAGGCCATTTTTACCATTTATATTCATTGCATCAGAGCCACAAACACCTTCACGACATGACATTCTCATCGAAAGTGAATCATCCATAGCTTTTATTTTTATTAATAAATCTAATAGCATCGTATCGGAATCAGCTCTCTTTACGTCGTAAACCTTGTTGTATGGTTTTTTATCTTTATCTGGATTAAATCTGTAAATTGAAATTTTCATATTATGTTCAATAAACCCTTTCTTTTAACGGAAATGATTTAACACTTAAAGGTTGCATTTTTACAGGTCGGTAAGCTAAAGATCCATCTTTTGGGCTATATAAGGAATGTTTTAACCAAGAATTATCATCTCTTTTTGGATAATCAGACCTTGAATGCGCCCCTCTACTTTCCTCTCTATTTTTGGCTGAAGCCATTGTTGCTAAAGCGACCTCAATTAAGTTTTGTAACTCAAGTGCTTCCGATCTTGCTGTGTTGAAAACTTTAGAATTATCTTTAATAGATATATTTCTTATTCTCTGCTTCAAATCAACTACCTTACCCAGTCCCTCATTAAGTAGTTCTGGGGTGCGAAAAACACCACAATGTTTTTGCATTACCGCTCTTAGCTCTTCACCTAACTCCCTTGGATCCTCCAAAGAGCCTTTTGTATCTATTTTTTTTAATCTTTCTATAGTTTTTTTTGTTACATCATTAGGTAGTTTTTTTAACTTCTTTCCTTTTGATGAATCTAGAATATGTTGGCCAGCTGCTTTTCCGAAAACAATCAAATCTAAAAGAGAGTTAGATCCTAGGCGATTTGCACCATGAACAGAAACGCATGCGCATTCTCCCACTGCATAAAAACCATTTACTTCTTTTTGTTTGACACCATCTCTGACTTGGCCATTCAAGGTTGTTGGAATTCCTCCCATCATATAGTGAACTGTTGGGACAACAGGGACTGGATCCTTAACAGGGTCAACATTTGCAAATTTAATTGAGATCTCTCTAATCCCAGGTAACTTTTCGTTTATTAACTCTTCACCCAAATGAGATAAAGTGAGATAAACACCATTTTTATTGGCACCAATTCCCCTTCCCTCCAAAACCTCTTGAGCAATTGATCTTGAAACTACATCTCTACTTGCTAAATCTTTTGCGCTCGGCGCGTAACGCTCCATAAAGCGTTCATTTTTTGAATTTATTAGATAGCCCCCTTCACCACGAACACCCTCTGTAACGAGGACACCCGCACCAAGAATTCCAGTGGGATGAAATTGCCAAAACTCCATATCTTCTAAGCTAATATTTGCTCTTGCTGCCATGCCTAGACCATCGCCTGTATTTATGAACGCATTAGTGCTTGCTTGAAAAATTCTTCCCGCCCCACCTGTTGCGAAAATAGTATTCTTTGCATGAAAGATGCCCAAATCCCCTGTTTGCAGTTCCAAGGCAATTAATCCAAGAACATCTCCATCCTCATCCCTAATCAGATCTAGACCAATCCATTCAATAAAAAATTGTGTCTTAAGCTCAATATTTTTTTGATAAAGGGTATGCAGCATTGCATGTCCCGTTCTGTCTGCCACCGCACAAGTTCTTGAGATTGATGACTCACCAAAGTTTTTTGTCATTCCACCAAATGGTCTCTGATAAATACGGCCATCATTATTTCTATCAAAAGGCATTCCCATATGTTCAAGTTCATATATCGCTTCAGGTGCATTTTTGCACATGTATTCGATAGCATCCTGGTCACCTAGATAATCTGAGCCTTTGATCGTGTCATACATGTGCCATAACCATTTATCATCAGAAACATTAGCTAGCGCTGCAGCAATACCTCCTTGGGCAGCAACAGTATGAGATCTGGTAGGAAAAACTTTTGAAATAACAGCTACACTTTGACCCGCACCAGCAAGTTGTATAGATGTTCTTAATCCAGCACCACCGCCACCAACAACAATAGAATCAAATTCAAAATTTTTAACCATTAAAAATCACCAATAAGAAATAAGGTAAATATATAAGTTGCGCGAGCGTTAGAAGTAAAAAAATTATATTTATTAAAGTCTTCAAAAAACTAAATTTAATATAGTCATCAATCACGTGCTGAACCCCAATCCATGCATGAATAATCATAAATAAAAAAAAAATAAAGGTTGTCCATCTCATCCATAAAGGTGACATTAAAGCCACCCATGATTCGAAAGTAAATGCATTAAAAAAAAGATAAAATACAATAATTCCTGAGTAGGCAATCATAAAAAATGCTGTAAACCTTTGATAAAGCCATTGCGTCATTCCACCAAATGGAGATTTTAGGCTAACTCTACTCAAATCAAAAAAACCAGTGCAGTGAAAATAAAACTCAAGATTAATACTGTTTTGCTGGTTAACCTCGCGATAATTAAATCATTTCCAATCTGCATATCTAATAATAAATGCCGACATCCTGCAATAAAATGATGAAAGATGCCCCACACTAACAATGCGCTTAAAATCCTTACAGGCCATAAATCAAAGATTGATATGACATTAGCAAAACCATTTGAGGACATTAGGCTTATTGAAAAGCCAATCGTAATAAATGGCATAAGTAAAAAAATAATTACTCCACTCATACGGTGCATTATTGATACTATGGCGGGAATTGGGAATCGAATGGTGAATAGATTCAAGTTTTTAGGTTTTTTACTCATAGTCTGAATCAGGCTGCATCCTGAACAGCTTTTGCAACCCAATCAATCAATCTTGAATCAAAGGGTTTGGGAATTATATATTCAGGCCCAAAGGTTAATGATTTTAAGCCGTAGGCTTCAAGAACGTCTTGTGGAACTGGCTCCTTAGCTAAACTTGCTAGTGCTTTTGAAGCGGCTATCAGCATTTTATCGGTTATTTCGGTAGCTTTTGCGTCTAAAGCCCCCCTAAATAGAAATGGAAACCCAAGAACATTGTTTACTTGATTAGGAAAGTCAGACCTACCTGTAGCCATCACAATATCATCTCTAATTTGGTGTGCGTCAGAGGGAAGTATTTCAGGGTCTGGGTTAGCTAATGCAAAAATAATAGGGTTAGCTGCCATACTCAGTAAATGCGATTCTTTTAAAAGATTAGCCCCAGAAACACCAATAAATACATCCGCATCAATAATACATTGATCTAATGTATTACTTTTTGTATCAACAGCAAGATCTTGATTATATTGATTTAAATCTTTTCTATTTTTATTTAAGACTCCTTTTCTATCAACTAATGTAATATTTTTTGCCCCCATTTTTTTTAAGAGTCTTGCGCATGAGCAACCGGCTGCACCAGCACCTAAAAAAACGATCTTTACCTCACCAATCATTTTTTCTTGGATTTCTAAGGCATTCACTAAACCGGCTGCCACAATAACTGCCGTGCCATGTTGGTCATCGTGAAAAACAGGTATATCTAACCTTTTTTTGAGTTCATCTTCAATGTAAAAGCAATTTGGTGCTGCAATATCTTCTAAGTTAATACCTCCAAAAGTTGGTGCTATATTCTCAACAGTCCTTATAAATTCATCAGGATCCTTGCAGTTAACTTCGATATCAAATACATCTATATTTGCAAACCTTTTAAACAGGACACCTTTGCCTTCCATAACGGGTTTACCTGCTAGAGCCCCAACATCACCCAAACCAAGAACTGCTGACCCATCCGTAATGACGGCGACTAAATTTCCTTTATTTGTATATCTATAAGCATTTTTTTCGTCTTTTGCTATCTCCTTAACCGGCACCGCCACACCTGGTGTATAGGCAAGAGATAACTCTTCAGCTGTTGCACAGGGTTTTGATGCTTCAACACTTAACTTGCCTGGAATTGGAAATTCATGGTAATCCAGGGCTTTTTTTTCGTTTGATTTCATTAATTTTCCTAGTCAAGTTCTGATCGGTAATAGTGGTTGTCTGTAATGCAAAGTCCTAATCTCCATTCAAGAGGTTTGTTTTCATAAGTATAGGAAATACGTTCGACACTTAGCAGAGGTGTATTTTCTTTAACATTTAAAAGCGACGCAGATTCAAAATTAGCGTTGATAGCCCTAATTTTTTCATCAGCACGCAACATCGCTACCCCAAAATCTGTTTCATACATGCGGTACATTGATCCTTTTTTTTCAACAACCATTTCAGCTGTTAAGCCTCTAAATGATTGTGCAGGTATTTTAATGACATCAAGAATTAGTGGTTTTTCGTTAAAAGTTAAAACTCTTTTTAAAGAGATGATTGTTGAAGCAGGATTAATATTTAAAACCCTTGCAAGTTTATTAGTTGCCTTTTCTTTTGAAAATGAAACCAATTGATTATCTAGCTTTTCTTTTAATCCAAAGTTAGATGTTAGCCTTAAAAAGCGAAGTTGAATGTTTTCCTCATTGTGGGTTGCAACATAAGTACCCTTGCCCTGTCTTCGTATTAAAATACTTTCTGCACTCAGCTCGTCAATTGCCTTTCTAACTGTGCCTTGACTAACCTCATAAACATTTGCAAGCTCGGTCTCACTAGGTATCGCCTCACCAGGACTCCATTCACCCTGAACCAAACTTGCTGTAATTTTCTTTTTAACCTTTTCGTAGAGTGGCTGCATAAATAAATTCCAATTAAATTTAAAAAATTCTTATATATCTTATATAAGAGTTATTAATTAATCAACATATATTTAAAAAAATATTTATAGGGTAAAAATTATATTAAATTATTGTTTTTAAACGTATTTATGATAATAAATTTAAATTTAATTCATATACTCTTATATAAGACTTTAAAAATTTATTGACATATATTTTACATATGCCTAAAATCGTTGCAATTAATGTAATTGTATATTTTTATGACAAAATATTTTCGTCCAAGAAGGTCGATGCTTTATGTTCCTGGTTGCAATAGGCGTTACTTGGAAAAAGCAAAGACTTTAAAAGTTGACTCCATTATTCTTGACTTAGGTGATCCAATTCTGATCGAAGCTAAAGAGGAATCAAGATCAAATGTTGTTGATTTTTTAAACCAAAAAAAATACGGAAAACGTGAGGTTGTTGTTAGGGTTAATGACTTTGACTCACCTTGGGGGATAAATGACATTAAGGCTGTAGCAAATGCAGAACCTGACGCTGTTCTTTTTCCCAATATTGAGTCAAGCCAAGATGTTTTAAATGCGATTAATGAGCTTGATAAAGCAGGTGGAAAGAACATACCTGTCATGCTGATGATTGAAAGCCCTAAGGGCGTTTTACATGCCGAGGAAATTGCAGCGACATCTTCAAGGATTGCATGCCTAATACTTGCTACATCAGATTTGATTTCACAGTTACATGCAAGAACAACGCAAACTAGAGTGGCTGTCCTCCACAGCCTATCCCGAGTAATTCTTGCTGCAAGGGCTTATGATCTTGCTGTCATTGACGGCATTCATAGCAATCTTAAGGCTACAGATGCCTTTGAGTATGCATGTAGAATTGGTCGTGATATGGGTTTTGATGGAAAATCTTTGGTACACCCCGACCAACTACCCTACGCAAATGACGCCTATTCTCCCAAATTAAGTGAAGTTAAAAATGCTCGTGAGATTATCTCTTCTCTCGCCGAAGCAAATGCTACAGGGAGAGGCACAGTCGTGGTAAACGATAGGTTAGTTGAGCACCACCATGTAAATGCAGCCAAAAGACTTCTCGGGCTCCACGAGTTGATTGAGGAGTTAAGTAATGAGTAAGATAGGTGGAAATTTTCTTGAAGACTTTCAATACGGTGACATAATTCATCATGCTATACCAAGATCTATTACCTCTGGTGATGCATCCATGTTTCTTGGTCTGACTGGGACGAGGTATCCCCTATTTTGCGCTAAAAACTTTGCAAATTCTCTAGGTTATGATTCAACACCAGTTGATGACATTCTTTTATTTAATATCGCTTTTGGAAGAACTGTTCAGGATATTTCCCTAAATGCAGTGGCAAACCTTGGCTATGCAGAGGTTATATTCCATTCGCCTGTTTTTTTTGGTGATACCGTTTCTAGTCAATCTGAGATTATAGGCATCAAAGAAAACTCAAATAAAACTAATGGGATTGTTTATGTCCATTCATCTAGCTTTAATCAACACGATAAAATGGTATTGAGCTGGAAGCGTTGGGTGATGATTCCAAAAAGAGATAAAAATAAAACTATAAAAGAAGTTCTCCCTAAAAATATAAAACCTGAAGTTGCGGTTGAACGAATGAATATTCCTGGCTTTCTTAAAACAAATAACTTTAATGACATAGCTTCGGGCTCATCATTAAGGTGGGAGGACTATCATGAAAACGATGAAGTTAATCATAGTCGAGGGCTTACCATTGATGAAACCTCACATACCTTAGCAACTCATTTATATCAAAATGATGCAAAGTTGCATTTTAATGCGCATCAAATGAAAGCCTCTCCATTTAAAAGAAGACTTGTTTATGGTGGACACGTTATATCGTTGTGCCGCTCTATTGCTCACGAGGGCTTTGAAAACAACCTTATCATGACAGCTATTCATGCAGGAACTCACTCAAATCCTGTCTTGGCAGACGACACGTTATATGCGAAAACAATTATCACTGGCAAGGATGAATTGCCAGATCATCAAGATATTGGAGTTTTAAAACTAAAGTTAATAGGTATTAAAAACCAAATACCGAGCTCGCTAAAATCTATTTATCAAGAGAATGTAGAAAGTAAAATTTATAACAAAAATGTTGTTTTAGATCTTGATTACAGCATTGTTGTGCCTAAAGGAAAATAATATGAAACTAGTTCACCCAAACGAAGCCCTTTTTCAGGGAGAAAAACCGTTCCCAGCTATCCCATGCTGTGAACATTTTGCAGGTAGTGAGAAATTAATTACAAAAGCACTATCATTTCAAGAGGAGCTTGGTCCTATTTTTGATATTACTTGTGATTGTGAAGATGGAGCTGCAACTGGCCAAGAAGAAGAACACGCAGAGATGATTGTAAAAGTTTTAAGCTCTGACCTGAATAAATATAAAATGGCTGGAGTAAGGATACATGATTATACCCATTCCTCCTGGAAGAAAGATGTTGACATTATTTTGAGCGGGATTGGAGAAATTGTTTCTTATATCACCATACCAAAATCAACAACTTTTTCTCAGGTCGATGAAATGGTTAGTTATATTAAAAATAGATCTAATGAGCTTGGGATAGAAAAAGCTATACCCATTCATATTCTTATTGAAACACATGGTGCCCTTAAGGATGTTCAACAAATTGCAACTATTGATTGGGTTCAAGTCCTTGATTTTGGTCTAATGGATTTTGTGAGTGGTCATCATGGGGCAATCCCAGCCAGTGCGATGCGAAGCCCTGGACAATTTGATCACAAACTTCTCTCAAGAGCAAAATCTGAAGTTGTCGCGGCCGCAATTGGCAACGGTGTAATTCCTGCCCACAATGTAACGCTCGACCTAAAAAATGCAGAGGTAACTCATAGTGATGCTAAACGTGCTCGAGAAGAGTTTGGATTTTTAAGGATGTGGAGTATTTATCCAACTCAAATTAAGGCAATTGTTGATGGAATGAAGCCAGATTATAGTGAAGTAATTGATGGGGCAAAAATTTTACTTGAGGCTCAAAAATCAAATTGGGGACCAATACAATATGCTGGAGAATTGCATGATAGAGCAACTTACCGATATTTTTGGAAAATGCTTCAAACTGCAAAACTTTCAGGGATGGCACTTCCAGATGATTCGGTAAATGCTTTTTTTAGCTAAATGACTATGGAAAATAAAATGACTCCGGGGCTATTATTTAAAAAAGCTATTGAAGCGGAAAGGCCTTTACAAGTTATTGGCGCTATAAACGCTTACCATGCAAAATTTGCAGAAAAAACAGGATACAAAGCGATTTATTTATCAGGTGGTGGAGTTGCAGCTGGCTCCCTAGGCGTTCCTGATTTAGGTATCTCAACCTTAGAGGATGTATTAATTGATATAAGAAGGATTACAGATTCGACATCACTCCCCCTCCTTGTTGATGTTGATACAGGATTTGGTGGTGCCTTCAATATTGCAAGAACGATTCGCAGTGTAGAAAAATCAGGTGCTGCTGCAGTTCATATAGAAGATCAAATTCAAGCAAAAAGATGCGGACATCGTCCAAATAAGTCAATCGTTAGCCAGAATGAAATGGTGGATCGAATAAAAAGTGCGGTAGATGCAAAAAATGATGAAAATTTTGTCATTATGGCAAGGACAGATGCCTTGGCAGTGGAAGGCTTGCAATCTGCAATCGATAGAGCTTGCGCATGCGTTGAGGCTGGTGCAGATATGATTTTCCCCGAGGCAATAAATGATTTGGATACCTATAAAAAGTTTACAAAATCTCTTGATGTCCCTGTACTGGCTAATATTACTGAATTTGGTGCCACCCCATTGTTTTCTTTAGATGAATTAGATTCTGTAGGTATAGCTATCGCTCTTTACCCTTTGAGTGCATTTAGGGCGATGAATAAGGCAGCCCTCAACATATACAAAGGTCTCAGGAAAGAAGGAACACAAAAAAATCTGGTTGAACAAATGCAGACAAGAGAGGAATTATACGAATTTCTTGATTATCATAAATACGAAAAAAAACTCGATCAACTTTTTAAAAAAGAAAAAGACTGAGGAGGTTATGTATGCCAACTGAACCTAAAAAAGTAAAAAAAGGTGTCGCTTTAGCAGGCGTTAATGCTGGGACAACTGCTGTTTGCACAGTGGGTCATTCAGGAAACGATTTACATTATCGTGGGTACGATATTCTAGAGTTAGCTAAAGAATGCTCATTTGAAGAAGTTGCTTTTTTACTCATTCACGGTGAACTTCCAAATGTCACGCAATTGGATAAATACACAAATCAACTAAAAAAATTAAGAGATATACCCGCTCATCTTAAAACAGTTTTAGAACAAATTCCTAAAGATGCGCATCCTATGGATGTAATGCGCACGGGATGTTCAATGCTTGGGATTTTAGAGCCTGAAGCTAGCGATCACAATATTGATAAAACCAAAAAGATAGCAGATCGACTTATATCATGCTTCAGTTCAATTTTAATTTATTGGTATAAATTTTCTCATGAAGGTATACGTATTGAATGCAAAACAGATGAGGACTCTATTGCTGGACATTTTCTTCATTTGCTCCACGGTAAGACCCCTTCATCATTACATGAGAGGTCTATGAATATTTCATTGATACTTTATGCTGAACATGAATTTAATGCTTCAACATTTGCTGCAAGGGTCATCACAGGAACATTATCTGATTTATATTCCTCTATCACAGGAGCAATCGGTGCACTCAGAGGCCCAAAACATGGTGGCGCCAACGAGGTAGCAATGGAAATCATCAGTCGCTATAACACACCCGATGAAGCTGAAGCTGATATAAGGGCGCGCATGGCTAAAAAAGAAATTATTATAGGCTTTGGACATCCAGTGTATACAATTTCTGATCCCAGAAATGAGTGTATCAAAGAAGTATCAAGAAATTTATCTGAAGATTCTGGGGATATGAAACTCTTTAAGATATCAGATCGTATTGAAAAAGTGATGTGGGAAGAGAAAAAAATGTTTCCTAACCTTGATTGGTATAGTGCCTCCTGTTACCACTTAATGGGAATTCCAACATCAATGTTTACTCCTATATTCGTCATATCAAGAACATCTGGTTGGGCTGCGCACGCTATAGAACAAAGGATTGATAACAGAATTATTAGGCCAAATGCTGAATATAATGGCCCAGCTGATAGACCAATAGCACCAATACAACAAAGATAAAAAAAAGGAAAATAAAGATTGAGCTTACATGTTAAAAAAAATGATCAAAAACCCGACGAGATACTAGTTAATATCGCAAATTATGTATTTGATTACAAAATTAAAAGTAATGAGGCTTTAGAAACAGCAAAAAACTGTCTTATTGATACCTTAGGTTGTGGCTTGGAAGCTTTGGACTACCCTGCCTGTGTTAAGCATTTGGGGCCGATTGTACCTGGTTCCATTGTTCCAAATGGAACAAAAATTCCTGGAACTAACTTTCAACTTGATCCAATAAATGGGGCATTTAATATTGGGGCAATGATCCGTTGGCTTGATTTTAACGACACTTGGCTGGCAGCCGAATGGGGCCATCCATCAGATAATCTGGGTGGGATTCTTGCTGTAGCAGATTGGGTTTCAAGAACAAAAGTTTCAAACAAGGAAAAACCACTTCAAATGAAAGTCGTTCTTGAAGCGATGATCAAAGCTCATGAAATACAGGGCGTTATTGCATTAGAAAATAGCTTCAATCGTGTTGGGCTTGATCATGTTGTTTTAGTAAAAATTGCAACAACCGCCGTTGTATCACAGATGCTTGGTGCATCAAAAGAGCAAATAATAGATGCGCTATCAAATGCATGGGTAGACGGCCAGAGCTTAAGAACTTATCGACATGCTCCCAATACGGGATCAAGAAAATCATGGGCTGCAGGTGATGCAACAAGTCGAGGGGTAAGGTTAGCATTAATGACAATGAAGGGTGAGATGGGTTATCCAACAGCACTTAGCGCAAAAATATGGGGATTTTATGACGTTTTATTTAATGGTAAACCATTTAAATTTAACCAAGAGTTCGGTAGCTATGTAATGGAAAATATTTTATTTAAAATTAGTTTTCCCGCTGAATTTCATGCTCAAACAGCTGTCGAGTGTGCATTAAAACTTCATAAAAATGAATTTCATAAAATCGATAAAGTTGAAAAAATAGATGCAATTGACCATATTAATATTACAACTCATGAGTCTGCGATTAGAATTATAGACAAAACTGGACCTTTAACCAACCCTGCCGATCGAGATCATTGCATCCAATATATGGTTGCCATTGGCTTACTTAAGGGAAATTTAACAGCGCAAGACTATGAGGACGAAGTCGCAATTGATCCAAGGATTGATCTTCTCAGAAAAAAAATGAAATGTATTGAAAAAAAAGAATATACGGCAGATTATCTTGATCCAAATAAAAGGTCCATTGCGAATGCCATTCAAATATTTTACAAAGACGGTAACAAATCAGAACTGATTGAAGTTGAATACCCAATTGGCCACCAACGAAGACGTGATGAAGGTATTCCTAAGCTGATTGAAAAATTCAAGGTCAATCTTTCTCGGCAGTTTGATGAACTGCAATCAAAAAAAATACTTGAAAAAAGCCTTAATTATGAAATTCTTGAGCAGATTCCGGTTAATGAGTATATGGATCTATACTGGAAAAATTAGTCTATTATTAATTCCGCTTTGATTGCTGATAGTTCTTGATCGGAATCAATATAATCCTCAAATGTTTTTAAGCCTGAGCGACTGTACCAATACCGACTATTATGAACATCCCCTTCAATTTTATGCAAAACCGCGTGAATCCATTGAGCAAAGTCTGTATTTATTTCTTGAACAATTGTATGGGCCTCATCCCACTTACCCGAAAGTGCAAAGTTAATAGCTTTAATACATTCTTGCTTATTATTAATCAACTAATTGCTTTTCTTGCTCAGTCCTATAACTACAATTAACATCATGTTTATTTAGTAAACCATTGATAAATAGTGCTTCTTTTTTACATATTGAACATCTATATAAATTTAGACCTGGCTCTATTTTCTCTTGTGGATAATCAATATAGTATTTTTTTTTCATACCTTTATCTTTCTTTTTATATGTCTATGAACGTCACGGTTCCTGCTTTCATGTCAGGTACAACTAACACTTTTTTGTCATGGACTAGCGCGATATCTGCAGCCGCTTCAAAACCTTCAGCGATCAGTGTTGTTTTTCCATTTTTAAAGGAATAGATAGTTCCTTTTGTCCAACTGCTTATATAGATTGTATCCTTCTTAATTGCTAGGCCATCCCCACCTTCAAAACCTTCACCTAATTTTATAACATCTTGGCTTTTTAAATCTCCTTCAAGTAAATCACCTGCCCAATCAACTATTAGTAACTTTGAATCATCTAGGACTAAAACACCATTAGGCGCTTTAATAAAATCATTACCTTCAAATAAAAGACCAATCTCACCAGATGGTTTTACTGCAAAAATAAATCCGCTCTCTTTGAAGTCCCCAGTGTCACTGACATATAAAGTTCCATTGCTTGAAACATCGATATCATTAAAAAATACGGGGACTTTAGGGAACAACATAGTTCCTGCATAAACCTGCCAAGTGCCGTCTAGATCTACCTCAATCACTGCGTCACGATCAGTGACGTATAGTTTGTCTTTATAAAATACGATACCTTTAGGATCGAAAAGGCCAGATGCAACAGTTTCTATCGTCCCATCTCGGTTAATCTTGCTAATCTTGCCATCTTTATCCACATCGCGTTCACCGATTTCGGAAACATAGACAGAACCATCCGGGCCTTCTGCAACAGATTCTGGCATCATAAAGCCTTCAAATTTTCTATCTGCATTACTTCCACACCCGTTAAGAGTTAAACCTACCAGAATCATTAAAAAAAGGTTTTGTATTATTTTATTCATTTTATTTCCTTAAAAAGTTTTAGATAGCTTCCATAAATATGATTTTGAACTATCGCTTATTAAATATATGTTACCAGTATAGTCAATTTTAAAATCTCTAATTCTTCCAATTTTATCCTTAAAGATAATTTCCTTAGCAACAATTTTATTTTTTTCTACATCCAGCCTTATCAGACTTTGACCATTTAAAGATGCAACTAATAAGTCACCGCGCCATTCAGGGAAAGCTTCTCCTTCATAAAATTGAATGCTACTTATGCCCATTGACGGTACCCAGCTTATTAAAGGCTTTTTATATTTATCTTTAAAGGGAGCATCTCCAATTCCTAAACCATAATACTCTCTTCCACCCCAAGCGATATCTTTCCATCCATAATTTGATCCAAACTCAACTTGTCCAATATGATCCCCACCACGTGGACCATGACTTGAAAAATATACCTCCTCATCATGTGGAGAAATCGTAATTCCTTGTGGATTTCTTACCCCAATCACATAGATTTCAGGTAACCAATCTTTCTTTCCTTTAAACCGTGGATTATCTTTTGGTATTTCTCCATTAGTCTTAATGCGAATAATGCTTCCTGGATGCTTTGTAGAATCTTGTGAAATCATGCCTTGCCCTCTTTCTCCAAAGCTTGCAAATAAGTCATCCCCTTTAATTGCTATCCTTGAACCATAATGCCTGTTCTCTAAAAATTCTGGTTTGGCTATCAGCAATATCTCAAAATCTTTAATCTCATTTTCAATTAACCGCCCACGAGCAATTGCTGTACTTGATTTTTTACTTATTTGTTTTGACCGAGTTAACTTTGATGATTTATGGCTATATGTAAAATAAACATAGCCATCCGGCGGATAAAAATAAACATCCAACAATCCACCCTGCCCACTGCCGTCATAACCTATGTGTGCTATCTCATGTTTTATTTTTTCCTTTCCACCTGTTAGAACGTTTACTTTGTAAAGTCCTCCATCTTTTTCTGTTATTAAAACATTTACTTTATCAATAAATGTCAGTGCCCATGGATAGTTAAGGCCTTGCGCAGATTTTTCTAGTTTGAATTTTGATTTTGTAGAATGGTATTTTCTGTAATCTTCAGTTCCTATCTCAGCTAATACAAAGCATGGTATTAAAATTAAAAATAAAAATAATCTCAATTTATGACCTTTTATTGTTATCTTTTTTATAAAGCTCACAAGCCCTTACTCCATCTTTTCTTCCAACTTTATACCCCTTGCTGTACTCATCTGAGTCCCAATGCCCAAAAATACTAATTTTTCCAATTTCACATTGAGTATTAAACCCTTCGGCGTACCCATCATCATATCCAGTCTCGAAAGTTTTTTCGTCATGAGTGCATCCAAGCACCATAATTTGAGACAACAGGAAAAAAATAGCTAAATTTTTCATTTTTTCTTTTTTGATTTTTGATTTATAAAAATTCCTATCACAAGAACCCCGAACCAAAAAAAGATAAAAACACTTCCTATAACACTTCCTATGACAGTATTAGGGTCGAATTGATTATGAATCAATAGACCAACCAAAGCCCATAGAATTAGTACAAAAATCCACTTTTTCATTTTTTTCTATTAACTAGCAACTATCCTCTTGAGGTACAACAGATTCATAAAGTTTTCTTTCTTCCCAGTCCTCAGGTATTGTTCGATCCATAAGGCGATTTTTTTCAAGGTATTCTTTTTTCATTTGTTCTACCCGCATTTCATAATCCTTCTCACACGAACTTTCTTCAAAGTCATTTTTAATTAAGTTATTCCATACTAAAATTGCACCGATGACTACAATTGCTAACGGCACTATTTTCTTAATGTTCGATTTTTTATTTTTCATATATATCCCTGTTTTTATAAATTTGTATTTTTGTTATATATAGGTATAACATAAAAATTGGCGGAAGGAGCGGGATTCGAACCCGCGTTAGGGGGTTACCCTAAACACGCTTTCCAAGCGTGCGACTTAAACCACTCATCCACCCTTCCGGTATTTGATAAATTATTATAACGAACACAAGGGGTTTTTTAGAAAATATAGGAAAAAATAAAAATTATTTACCCAATATTCTTATATATGACCTATAAGACTATTTGATTTTAAAGCTCTTGATTTATGATGATAATAGGATTAATGTACTGTAAATAACAATTATTTATTATCTATCAATTAGTATTCAACTGGAGAAATTATGGCCTTCGACACACTTAAAAACTTAGGGGTAAAAAGTCCCTACGATAAAGAAAAATATGATAATTACATTAATAATCAATGGGTTAAGCCTGTTGATGGGAAATACTTTGAAAATATAACACCTATTTCAGGTAAGCCTTTCTGTGAGGTAGCTCGTTCTAATGAAAAAGATATAAACTTGGCACTAGATGCGGCCCATGCAGCAAAAGATGCATGGGGTAAAACAAGCGCAACTGAGCGTGCAAATATCTTGATGAAAATTGCTGACAGAATGGAACAAAACCTTGAAACAATTTCATTAGCCGAAACCATAGATAACGGAAAGCCTATTAGAGAATGTATGGCTGCCGATATACCGCTTGCGATTGATCACTTTCGTTATTTTGCCAGTGCAGTAAGAGCACAGGAAGGTTCAATTGGTGAAATTGATCATGAGACTATGGCTTATCATTTTCATGAGCCTCTAGGGGTGGTTGGGCAAATCATTCCATGGAACTTCCCTATCCTTATGGCAGTATGGAAATTAGCGCCAGCTTTAGCCGCAGGTAACTGTATTGTGCTTAAGCCAGCAGAGCAAACTCCTGTTTCTATTATGATGTTAATCGAGATTATTGGAGACCTACTTCCTGCTGGAGTGTTGAATGTAGTAAATGGCTTTGGATTGGAAGCAGGAAAACCTTTAGCAAGCTCTTCACGTATAGCAAAAATTGCGTTCACAGGTGAAACAACAACTGGTCGCCTAATCATGCAGTATGCTTCACAAAATATTATCCCCGTCACACTTGAATTAGGTGGTAAGTCACCAAACATTTTCTTTGAAGACATTATGGATAAAGATGATAGCTTCTTTGATAAAGCATTAGAAGGATTTACGATGTTTGCCTTAAACCAGGGTGAGGTTTGTACCTGTCCATCACGTGCAGTCATCCAAGAATCTATATACGATCAATTTATGGAAAGAGCACTTGAGCGAGTAAAAGCTGTTACCCAAGGGAGTCCATTAGAGGCATCAACAATGATTGGAGCACAAGCATCTAGCGAGCAAATGGAGAAAATTCTATCTTATATTAAACTTGGCCAGGAAGAAGGTGCTGAGCTTCTCACTGGTGGTAATAGAACTATGCTTGAAGGTGAGCACGCAGATGGTTACTATATTGAGCCCACCGTATTTAAAGGTAATAATAAAATGCGCATTTTCCAAGAAGAAATATTTGGCCCAGTAGTATCTGTAACTACCTTTAAAGATGAAGCGGAAGCATTAGAGATCGCGAATGATACGCTTTATGGTTTAGGTGCGGGCGTATGGACAAGAAACGGCAATGTAGCCTTTAGAATGGGTAAAGGTATTCAAGCGGGTCGTGTATGGACAAACTGTTATCATGCTTATCCTGCTCACGCAGCATTTGGTGGTTACAAATCTTCTGGGATTGGTCGAGAAACACATAAAATGATGCTAGATCATTATCAACAAACAAAAAACTTACTAGTTAGCTATACAGAAACAAAACTAGGATTCTTTTAGGATACAAAGAATAGTTTTATAATTAAAGGCAGAAATTTTTTCTGCCTTTTTTATACACATTATGATAACTAGAATTACATCTACAGATAAAGCCGATAAGCTCATTGATGAATTAAGAGAAGTTCATGGTGATCTTATGTTCCATCAATCGGGTGGCTGTTGTGATGGAAGTGCGCCGATGTGCTTTCCAAAAGGTGAATTTTACCTTGGCAATTCAGATGTAGAAGTTGGTATAGTTAATAATGTCCCATTTTATATGAGCGCGGAACAATTCGAATACTGGGAGCATACACACCTCACACTTGACGCAATTAAGGGTACAGGAGGACAGTTTTCTCTTGAACGCCCAACAGGACTTCGTTTTATTATTCGATCAAGAATCTATACGGATGAAGAATGGGATTATCTGAAAGAACATCCAGTAAAACATTGTGAGTAAATTAGTAAAAAAAAATTATAAAGTAAGGTAAAATCTAAAATGGCGGGCCTCCTCGCATTGCGATTTAGCCAACCTGGTCAGATGCGGAAGCAAGCAGCCACAACTAAGGATACAAGTGCCGGGGGTCTGGCTCGCCATTTTTTCATTTACTAATAAGCGTTTAAATGTCACATCAAGTTTTAGCAAGAAAATGGCGTCCAAAGAATTTTGATTCCCTTGTGGGTCAAGAAAATACGGTGCAAGCTTTAGTTAATGCCCTTGATCAAGAAAGACTGCATCACGCCTATTTATTTACTGGCACCAGAGGTGTTGGTAAAACAACCTTAGCAAGAATCCTAGCAAAATCACTGAATTGTGAAAAAGGTATATCTTCAAACTCATGCGGTGAATGTTCCTCATGCCTCGCAGTAGATAAAGGTAACTTTGTTGATCTTATTGAAGTTGACGCTGCATCAAACACGAAAGTTGATGAAATGCGAGAGCTTTTAGAGAATTCGCAATATGCGCCTACTTCAGGGAGATTTAAGGTATACATTATTGATGAGGTGCATATGCTTTCTAACAGCGCATTTAACGCGATGTTAAAAACACTCGAGGAACCGCCAGAGCATATTAAATTTATCCTAGCAACAACTGATCCAAAAAAATTACCAGTCACTGTCCTATCAAGATGTCTTCAGTTTAATTTAAAACAGATGACAGTTGAAAAAATATCAAACCATCTTGATATGATATTAGGTGAGGAGAAAATCAAATTTGAAAAAAAAGCATTAGGCTTAATCTCAAAATCAGCAAAGGGAAGCATGCGTGATGCTTTATCAATCCTCGATCAAGCAATTGCCTATTCAGGAAATGAAATATCAGAAGAAAAAATAAGTGAAATGCTTGGTGTTGTTGATAATAACTTTTTGACAGAAATCTTGTTTAAATTATCAGAAAATAAAGGTGACGACCTCATAGAAATTGGTTGTGGAATGAATGATAAAAATATTGCTCTTGATAGTACATTAGATGACTTAGCTTCCCTTATCCATAGAGTGTCTGTTTATCAGGTTGCGCCAAGTAATGAGCTAGAATATCAAAATAACAATGAAATAAAAAAACTCAGTGAATTATTTACCCCAGAAACACTTCAACTTCTTTACCAAATTGTAATTAATGGCAAAAAGGATATTTACTTAGCTCCTGATTTATTAACTGGTTTCAATACGACATTATTGAGAATGTTAGCGTTTTTTCCATCTATGCAATCTGAAAAATTAGAGCCTAAATCAAAAGAAAAAAGTATGATAACTTCTGATGAAGTTATTTCAGAAAAAAAAAATTCTAAAGAGCGAGTGATTGTTGATGAGAAAGATTTTCAAGAGTTTGATGGCGATTGGCATGAATTAGTAAAAAAACTAAAGCTTGGGATTGCTAATTCTTTAGCGCAAGAGTGCGAATTTAAATCTTATCAAGACTATAGCTTTGAGCTAACTCTTGACTCGAAAAAGAGTCATCTAATGCAAAATAATTATGTTGAAAAGCTTGAAGAGTCATTAATTAACCATTTCAATAAGAAGGTCAAAGTAAAAATATTAGTTGATGAAGTTCAAACAACGCCTGCTATAAAGTCATCAAATGAAAAATCTAAGTTATTAAAAGAAACTGAATCTGCTATGATGAAAGATGGATTTGTTAAAGATTTAATTGAGAATTTTGACGCACAAGTTGTACCAACAAGTATTGAACCATTAAACAATAAAGGAAAATAGTATGGCTAAAGGTGGTATGGGTAACCTAATGAAGCAAGCACAAATGATGCAAGCAAATCTTCAAAAAGCTCAATCTGAGCTTGCAAATATCGATGTTCAAGGCACATCGGGGAATGGATTAATTAAAATTACTATTTCATGTAAGCATGAAATTAAGAAAGTTGATATCGACCCTTCTCTTCTTGAAGATAAAGAAATGTTAGAAGATTTGATTATGGTTGCTTTCAAAGATGCATTAAGCAATATCGAAAGTACCTCTTCGCAAAAAATGGGAGGCTTAGTTCCTCCGGGAATGAATTTACCTTTTTAGTCTTATGCAGACTAACAACATCCTTGAAAACCTTATAGAGTCACTTAAATGTCTTCCAGGAGTTGGTCCAAAATCTGCGCTTCGCTTAGCCTATTATCTGCTTCAAAGAGACAGACAGGGAGCAAAAATACTTGCAAACTCAATTGAAGAATCATTAAAGAAACTAGGTCATTGTCAACTTTGTAATAATTTTACTGAAGAAGATATCTGCTCAATATGTAACTCACAAAAAAGACTTTCGGATACACTTTGTGTTGTAGAAATGCCTACTGATTTACTAATGCTTGAACAAACGCATTCATATGAAGGTATGTATTTTGTTTTAATGGGTCGGCTATCCCCTCTTGATGGAATTGGGCCAAAAGAAATTCATATCAATAAGCTTCTTGAAAGAATAAAAAAAAGTGAGATTAACGAGGTAATCCTTGCAACAAATTTTACGACCGAAGGGAACACAACAGCACAATATATAGCTGAACTCTTAAAAGAAACTAACATAAAGGTCACTAGAATTGCACGAGGTCTTCCTATGGGTGGTGAGATAGAATACATTGACTCTGGCACCCTAGCTCAATCTCTTGTTGAGCGAAAAAAACTAACCTAACTCTTTAATTAATTTAGGGACTTCAGAAGGATGGTTTATTAATGCATCTGCGCCCCAGGTCTCAATATAATCGTCTTTTTTTAAGTAACCATAGCATGCAAGAATTGAATATATTTTGGCTGCCTTTGAAGAAGTTATATCTTTTTGTGCATCTCCCACATAAATTACTTCTTTTGGTAAAACACCTAAAGATTTACATGCTGAGATGAGCATATCAGGAGATGGTTTAGGATCGATTCCATCATCTCCGCATATTAAAATTTCACATCTTTCATCAAGATTGATAAATTTTAAAATAACTTCAACAAAGCAACGATGTTTATTTGTGACTATTCCCCAGCCTATTTCTTTATTATCCAAAAAATTAACTAAATCTAAAATTCCATCAAACAAAACTGGATTGTTTAAAATATTGCCTTTATAGATATCAATAAATTCATCAGTCAGGGATGCATATTTATCTAATGCTTCATCAAAGCGCAAATTTAGAAAGGCCCTAATTCCATCGGATGCAACTGCACGTCCATCTTCAAAAGAAATTAAAGGCTTTTTATGCAATAAATAAAGGTCATTAGCAGATTTAACCAAATCATGAGCTGAATCAATAAATGTTCCATCTAAATCAAATAGAACTTTATTAATCATTAATCAAAGATGCTTCTACAATATAGTTAACGGAGGTATCTTGAGATAATTTATACTTTTGTGTGATGGGGTTATATGTCATCCCAATAATTGAATCAAATGATAAAGAATTTGCTCTAGCCCAATCTTGCAGTTGACTAGGCTTTATAAATTTTTTGTATTCATGAGTTCCTTTTGGTAATAAATTTAAAACATATTCAGCGCCTATAATCGCAAACAAAAATGCTTTTAAGTTCTTATTAATTGTTGAAAAGAAAATTTTTCCTCCAGGCTTAAGTAACTTTGAACATGTATTAATTATTGAGTTCGGGTCTGGGACATGTTCTAACATTTCTAAACAAGTAATGACGTCAAATTTTTCACTCGTATTTTTATAAAAATCTTCAATATTTGTATGTTTATATTGAATCTTAGTATTGGTCTCTTTAGCGTGAAGTTTTGCAATTTGAATCACCTTCTCTCCTTGGTCGATTCCTGTAACATCAGCACCCTCTATTGCGAGAGATTCAGACAGAATTCCGCCTCCGCAACCGACATCTAATATTTTTTTATTTTTTATATCGATTGAATTTTTTATAAATTCCAGTCTTAAAGGATTTATTTCATGAAGTGGCTTAAATTCACTGGTTGGATCCCACCATTTATGGGCTAACAAGTTAAATTTTTCAATCTCTTGAGTATCTACGTTTTTTTTATCTTTGCTTTCCATGACTTTGCTATATTTTTTAATCTATCCAAATCAATATTTTCTAATTGACCTGACTTAAGTTTTATTGTTCCATTGATCCAAACATAATCTACCCCACCTTGGTTACCATTATATAAAAGACTTGTAAGGGGGTTGTAAACTGGCTGAGAAAAGATTGAATCTAAATTAATAGCAACAATATCAGCTTTTTTATTTGGTTCGATTGAGCCGATCATTTTACTTTTATTCATCGCCTTGGCCGCGTTATAGGTTGCCATCTTAAAGACATTTTTGCTATCAAGTATTTCTGGCTGATGATTCAGCCCTTTGCCTAGCAAGGCTGCCAACCTAACCTCTTCAAGAACATCAAGCCTGTTATTGCTTGCAGAGCTATCCGTACCGATAGAAACATTTATGCCTAAATCCAGCATTTTTGATATATCTGCGATGCCGCTGCCCAATATAAGATTGGATGAAGGATTGTGTACTACATTAACATTATTCTGGTGTAACAAATTTAAATCTGATTCATCAACATGCGTACAATGAGCTGCCATTAAATTAGGTCCTAGCAGACCCAAAGATTTATATCGTTGAATTGGGGTCGCTTTGTATTGATTAATACTATTTTCAACCTCTTCCTTTGTTTCATGCAGGTGAGTGTGTATTGTCATATTAAGTTGATCTGCATAGGTTCCGATAGTATTGAGGGTTTTATCTGAGGTTGTGTATGGTGCGTGAGGTGCCAGCGATGTTGAAATTAATCCATCACCCCGCCATTGATCTCTAAAATCGAGTCCCTTTTTTAAATAATCGTCTGGGTCAGAGGCATAATTTGTTGGAAATTCCATCACAACTAATCCAATGTTTGCTCGAATTCCCATTTCAACAGCAGCTTCTGCTGTCTGGTTTGGATAAAAATACATATCATTGAATGTTGTTGTCCCTGACTTAATCATTTCAGCTATTGCAATTAATGAGCCATCTTTTACAAAAGCTTCACTGACATATTCTTTCTCAGCAGGCCATATATAATCCTCTAACCATGATTTTAATGGAACGTCGTTAGCGAAACCTTTTAAAAGTGACATTGCTGCATGTGTGTGGTTATTAATGAATCCAGGCATGATGATATGCTCAGATAGAGCAAACACCTCGTTAGCTTCATACCCATCAAAAACATTTTTAGTAGGAAGAATATCTAAAATTTCATCTTCTAATATTACAATTGAATGATCTTCTAAAAGTGTATTATTTTTATCAGCTGTAAAAATCCAAGATGCAGAAATAATTGAATTGACTTTTTTAATCATAGATTAAAAACATGTTAATCGAATGGGTGTTTAATTAATATGGTTTCATCTCTTTCTGGACCAGTAGAAACAATATGAACAGGAACATCACATAATTTTTCAAGTTTTGAAATATAATTTTGTGCATTTACTGGTAAATCATCCCAATTTTTTATTCCAAATGTATTTTCCGTCCATCCGGGCATGTCAATCAAAATTGGTTCACAATTCTCTGTTTGATCTGCTCCCAAAGGCAACAGATCAATCTTATCATCACCCATTTTATATCCTACACATATTTTAAGCGTCTCTATACCATCCAGGATATCAAGCTTTGTAATGCAAAGACCTGTTAACCCATTTACCATAGCTGAGCGTCTAAGAGCCGCAGCATCAAACCAACCACATCTTCTTTTTCTTTGTGTGACTGTCCCAAATTCCTTCCCTTTTGTGGACATTTGAAAACCCGGAGAGGATTCATCATCAATCGATAATTCACTTGGGAATGGTCCGCCTCCTACTCTCGTGGTGTAAGCTTTTGTAATTCCTAAAACATAGGTCAGCATGGAGGGTCCTACGCCTGTACCTCCTGAGGCTTGACCTGATATACAATTGGAGGAAGTAACGAAGGGATATGTCCCATGATCAATATCAAGAAGTGCGCCTTGAGCACCCTCAAACAATATACTTTTTCCAGATTGATTCACTTCATAAAGCTTTTGAGAAACATCACAAACAAAGGGTTTAATGAACTCAGCTTGATTAATCATTGAATCAAACTGCTTTTGAACTTCAATTGGTGATGCGTTTAAGTATTTAGTTAATACAAAATTATGATAATCAAGAACCTCTTCAAGTCTACTTAAAATATCATTTTGATTTAGAAATAAATCATATACCTTAAATGCTCTTCTTGCGACTTTATCCTCGTAGGCAGGGCCAATACCTTTCCCTGTAGTTCCAATTTTTTTGTTTTGAGAACGTATCGCCTCCCTTGCTCTGTCAAGCTCAACATGATAATCAAGGATTAACGGGCAACCCGCACTGATATGAAGCCTTCCTCTTACATTGATACCGTTTTTTTCTAGGCCTTTAACTTCGTTTGATAGGTGATTAATATCAAGAACAACGCCATTACCGATATAACAATCAATTCCTTCGCGAATAATTCCTGAGGGAACTAGATTTAATTTATATTCTTTTTGATTTTCATCTTGGCCAATAACAAGCGTATGGCCCGCATTGTGACCGCCCTGAAATCTAGCTACAGCCGACGCGTGGTCTGTTAGCCAATCAACAATTTTCCCCTTACCCTCATCACCCCATTGTGTTCCAATGACAACTACATTTTTAGCCATAATAGTTCTTTCTTAAGTTAGAAGGTTGTTGATAATAAACCTTAAATCAATTGAAAATCCAGTTGCTGGTCTAAGTTGCATGTCTGACTTGTTCATATTGTCATAGCGGCCACCTTGAGCAACTGCTGTATTGAATCCTTGCGCATATGCAGAATAAACAATACCTGTATGATATTGATAACCTCTAATATCAGAAAAATCAAAACTTATTTCAACATTAAATTTCTTCAAAGCCTTACAAATATTCGTTAGCGACTCAGCAATCTCATCTGCAACACCCTGATCAGGTAAGAAATTTTTAAGCTTTTTAAGTATGGATTCATCACCATAAAAATCTGGAAGAGAAGTAAGCTTGTTTATTATCTCAGTCTCATTTTTTTTAGAAAGAATATTTTCTATTTCAGCTTTATCTTTTAGCATCATTGCATTACCAAGCTTCGAACTTTCGTTCGGTGATAAATCAATTTTGTTCTTTAATGAGTTGAAGACATCAAGATGATTAATATCAAGAACGATATCTTTAATATCGAGAACTTTTAACGATTCAATAAGCAATTTTTGAATTTCTAAGTCTGCATTTATAGTTGGGTCACCAAAGTATTCTGCCCCCACCTGCAATAATTCTCGGGGCTGCTTACTTGAAGGGTTGGCTCTTAATACAGGGCCGGCATAACATAATTTATTAATACCGGTAGTTTTCATTTGTGTATCGATTCTGAATGCTTGTGTAGTTAAGTCAGAACTTATTCCCATCATTTTTCCTGTCATCTGATCCACAACTTTATAAGTTTCAAGATCAAGATCTTTACCATAAGCATTAAGGGAGTCAGAAAACTCTAGCATAGATGGAAAGATCAGCTGGTACCCATTTTTAAGAAACAGGTCTATAAGCAATCTTTTTTTTGACTCTATAACGAGAGCTTTTTTTGGAAAAATATCTTCTGCATTTTCTGGAAGAAGCCATTGGTTCATTTTAGTAGATCCCAATAAATATTATTATTATGCCAATAATCACCGACAAAAGTCCATAGAACTTTATTTGACCATTTTTTTGATTTGTTATTCTAGTAAAGGCATCTTTCCATGCTTGCGTAAAGAATAAAGGAAATATTCCCTCAATAACCAAGACTAGACCTATGGCTAAAACGATAGAATCGTTCAATTACTTGCTATTAGGGCTTTTTAAGAATTTAAAGAAATCAGAATTCGGATCAAGCACTAAGATATCGTCCTTACCTCTGAAACTTTTTCTGTAAGCTTCCAGGCTTCTAAAAAAATCATAAAAATCTTGGTTTTTAGAAAACGCTTCCGCATAAATTTTTGCTGCGGTGGCATCGCCCTCACCCTTGATCTTTTGCGCATTTTTATAGGCTTCTGTAATGATGATATCTCTTTCTTTTTCTGCAACAGCCCTAATCTTTTCTGAATCTGCAAAACCCTGAGATCTTAATTCATTAGCAACTGACTTTCTTTCAGCATTCATTCTTTGATAAACAGATTGACTAACCTCTTCGGGGAGGTCAACACGTCTTAATCTCACATCTAAGATTTCAACACCAATTAATCGAGATTCCTTGTCTGCTCTTTCTTGTAAAATGCCCATAATTTCTGACCTTTGACCAGAAACTACTTCTTGAATTGTTCTTTTACCAAATTCAGCTCGAAGACCGTCGTTAACAGTTTGAGTTATTCTTCGCTCTGCTTGTCTTTCATCTCCATTGACTGATACATAGTACTTTGAGGGATCAATTATTTTCCATTTGATATAAGAATCCACCAATACATTTTTTTTCTCACTGGTAATAAATCTATCAGGTTGATCAGATTCATAAGTTAAAATTCTTTTATCGAAAAACCTCACATTTTCAACAATTGGTGTTTTAAAATAAAGACCCGGATCTGATTTAACCGCGACAATTTCTCCAAGCCTGAAGACTAATGCATATTGTCTTTGGTCAACCGTGAAAGTTGATAAGCTTAATAAGATTAATAAAGCGATGAATGAAACAAGTATTCTTGAAAGTTTTCCCATAATATTTACCTTATATCTCTTTCACGCGCCCTAAATGCACCTCTGGAGCGATCTGTTAATGAATTAATCACATCTGATGCGGATACATCAGGGTTTGTTTGATTTGATGCTTTGTTTAAATCAACTTGGCTATCTTCAGTTTTACTTGAATTTTGAATGATTTTATCAAGTGGAAGATAGATTAAGCTATTTGAGCCTTTCTGATCAATAATAATTTTACTTACTGTTGACATGATTTGCTCTTGGGTTTCTAGAAACAATCTTTTTTTCGTCACTTCAGGAGCCCTAGTGTATTCAGTTAAAATTTGATCAAAACGACTCGCATTACCCAATGCTTCATTTTCTATAGATATCTTATAACCGTTCGCTTCAGCGGTTAATCTTGATGCAGTACCCCTTGCTTTAGGCACTATGTCATTTGCATAAGCTTGACCTTCATTTTTTTGCCTCTCAAGGTCTTGTTTAGCTTTGACGGCGTCGTCAAAGGCTGCTTGAACTTGTTGCGGTGGTTGTGCATTTTGCATTGTTACACTGGTAATATTAATTCCCGTTTGGTAAAGATCAAGTATTGATTGCATCAAAGCTTTTGTTTTTATGGCAATTTCTTCTCTTCCTTCATATAAAACAAAATCCATTTCGCTTTTACCAACAACCTCTCTAATCGCCGTTTCTGCAGCACCTCTAACTGATCCTTCTACTGAGCGATTATTGAAAAGAAAGTCTTCGACAGATTTTAAATTATATTGAACAGCGAATTGCAGATCAATAATGTTTTCATCACCCGTTAGCATCAATGATTCTTTGAGTTGTTGCGTTGCTCCCTCGCCAAGCGAACGATATCCTACTTCTATAGTACGTACTTGCTCTTGGTTAACAATTTCTACAGTTTCTATTGGATAAGGAATATGCCATCTAGGGCCCGGCATTGTAACAGCGGTGTTCTCACCAAACGTGAGTACAATTCCTCTTGAACCTTGATCAACAATATAAAACCCCGTTGCCATCCACACTAAAAAAACTACGATAATAATGGGTAAAGGCTTTACCATAAAAGAATCACCTGAACCGCCCGTTGGAGGTTGAGATCCATTGCCATTATTAGAATTCTTTGGTTTAAGTTTAAAGACATTGTTCACTTTTGATTTAAGGTCTTTAAAAAGCTCATCTAAATCAGGTGGCCCATCATTGTTAGCGCTCTTAATTACTTTTGAAATTTTGTTCCCTACAAATCCGAATAATTTAAGCATATTTTCCATTTCTTTGATTGATAAAGTCTAGACTTCTTTCGACAATTGCTTTCTTTAAAAATTCAACTCCATCACCCTTGATGGCTGATAATTGAATTCGATTGATTTTACCATACTCGTCTCTATCATATCCAGCATTAAGCTTAATTTTATCTATTTGGTTCAAAACTAAAACTTGTTGTATATTATTGGCACTAATTTCTTCCAAAATTTTATCTACCTGCGTTATTTGGTCACTTTTATTGGGATTACTAATATCAACAATATGAAGCAGTAAATCAGCGTCTGAAGCTTCCTCTAAGGTAGATTTGAATGCTTCAATTAAAGTAGTGGGGAGTTGTTTTATGAACCCAACCGTATCAGAAATAACAAGGTCATGCCCATACTCAATAAACAATTTTCTTGAGGTTGTATCCAATGTCGCAAATAATTTGTTTTCAGCTAATATTTTTTCACTCGTTAAATAATTAAAAAGAGTTGATTTTCCTGCGTTTGTATAGCCTACAATCGCAATGGTAAAAACTTTTGATCTTCTTCGTGCATTCCTTTGATTTGCTCTCTGCCTCTCTAACTTAGATAACTTAATCTTTAGTTGTTTAATTCTTTGCCCCAACATTCTTCTATCAAGCTCAATTTGCTTTTCGCCAGGACCACCCCTGACACCAATCCCTCCTTTTTGTCTCTCAAGGTGACTCCAGCCTTTTGTGAGTCTTGAGGCAAGATGATTTAAGTGTGCCAACTCAACTTGCATTTTACCTTCGTGACTCTTGGCACGCATTGCAAATATAAACAAAATCAATGCTGTTCTATCATAAACACGCATAGAGGTTATTTTTTCGATATTTCTTTCCTGCGATGGTGTTAGCTCATGATTAAAAATGATGGTCGTAATCTTTTCAGAAGTATTAATTTGTAAGAGCTCTTTTAACTTTCCTGAGCCTATAAAAAATTTAGCATCGGGAAGTTTTCTTTGACTTTCAACTAGTTCTGCAATTTTAAAACCTGCACTTGTTGCGAGCAGTTTAAATTCATTCGTATTTTCTTTATGATCTATATCATCAATATTCAGACTTACCAAAATTGCATTCTCACCATTCTTTGGTCTATCAAACATCCTTATTAATTAAGCTAGACTTACTTTCTTGGTGGGTACAATTGTTGAGATTGAATGTTTATAAATTAGTTGTGGTGCTTGTCCATTTAACACAATGACAAATTGATCGAAGGAATGAATATTCCCTTGTAATTTAATACCATTCAAAAGATAAATGGATACAGAAATATTTTCTTCTATTAATTTATTTAAAAAATTGTCTTGTAGTTGCATATATTTTTTTAAAGACAGTCGCTAAGTCTTTCCTTAACCTCATCAATTCCTAGGATAAATATTATACTCCCTATATTTGGCGTATTTAAATTTCCAGCCAGCCTTACCCTCAGTGGCATCGCAATTTCTGGAAACTTTAGATTATTATTTTTTACAAATAATTTTATAACTTGATTAATTTCACCCTCTTCCCACTTTGAATTTTGCAATTCACCAATTAAAGCTTTTATACTTTTTTTACTATTAGAGTTTATAAATTTAGCTTCTAATTCTTCATCTCGATCTGGTTTTTTTAAAAAATAAATAATGTCTTCAAATAACTTATTTAAATTTGTTTCTCTATCTCTATATAAATTAATTGCTTTAGCAATTAATTCGTTATTATCCATAGGTAAATTCATTTTTTTATAAATTTCGACTGCCATCTCTGTTAGTTTGTTTATATCCATTGATTTAATATACTCACCATTGAGCCAATCAAGTTTTGCTTTATCGAACTGTGCTGATGAAGAAGTCACATGCTCAAAATCAAACCAGTTACAAAAGTCTTCCATAGAAAATTTTTCATCATCCCCGTGTGACCACCCTAGCCTGGAAAGATAGTTATTTAGTGTCTCAGGTAGGTATCCCTCCTCCTTATATTGCATCACATTGACTGAACCGTGTCTTTTTGAAAGCTTTTGTCCATCGGGTCCGTGAATCATCGATAAATGTGCATAATTTGGTATGGGTGCATTTAGAGCATTAAGTAAGTTTATTTGCTTAGGGGTGTTGTTTATATGATCATCCCCACGTATTACATGGGATATGCTCATATCCCAATCATCAATAACAACACAAAAATTATAGGTTGGTGATCCATCTGACCTTGCAATGATGAAATCATCTAATTCTTCATTACTAATTTTAATTTCACCCTTGACTAAATCAACCCACTTTATAATTCCAGTTAATGGATTTTTGAACCTTATTACAGGTGGAACTCCCTTGGGAGCTTCAGGTAAAATTTTGTCTTTCTCTGGTCTCCAGCGTCCATCATATCTGGGTTTAGAACCATTTTGAAGTTGCTCTTCTCTTAGCTTTTGAAGCTCTTCCTCGGAAGCATAACAGTAATAAGCATTCCCATTTTCTAGCAAGAGATTTATATATTTTTGGTATAAATCTAAACGTTTTGTCTGGTATTTAATTTCACCATCATGTTCGAGTCCTAACCATTTCATGCCATCAAGAATAGCTTTTACTGCATCCTCTGATGAGCGTTCAATATCAGTATCTTCGATTCTTAGTAAAAAATCTCCCTTATTCTTTTTTGCAAAAGCATATGAAAAAAGTGCTGTTCTAACGCCACCGACATGAAGATATCCGGTTGGGCTTGGGGCAAATCTAGTAACTACCTTCATAAAATAATTCCTAAATTAATGAATAGAAGCATGAATAAAATAAATAAGAGCAACGCCGAGTAATATCAAAGAGATTTGTTTAATTGAATCTTTTGTATCGGTTTTTTCATGAAGATTGGGGATTAGATCAGAAATCGCAACATATATCATGCTTGATGCGGCAATTGCTAGCACATAAGGAACGAGATTCTCCATAATACTAAGAATGTAATAAGATAAAAGCCCGCCAAATAATGTAGCAAAACTTGATGCAACATTCCACATATATGCCTTAAATTTTGATAGGCCTGAATGCAAAAGTACTGAAAATATACTCATTTCTTGAGGCAAGCAATGAAGCATCATTGAAAGTGCTGTAATGAGCCCCAGCTTTATATCAACTAAAAATGCACTCGCAATAAGGATACCATCAACAAAATTATGAAATAAATCACCAATGACAACCATACCCCCATTGCTATTGGTTTTTGTTTCTTTTGATTCTACTTCACATTCAGAATGTTTATGACAATGTGAGCCGTGACAATGACGCCAGATCAAGAGCTTTTCTAAAATAAATAGAATAAGAATCCCGATGAGAACAGCAAAACTTATTCCATGGAAATTATTTTGAGAAGCTTCCATCGCATGAGGAATAATTTCCAGAAAAGATGCTGCCAAAAGTGTGCCCACAGCAAGACTGACCATGCTGTTAGTTAAAGCTGCATTAGCATTTTTAAAAATTATACTTGCCAGTATGAGACTCGTTAAGCCTCCAGCAAAAGAAACAGCTATTATCCAGTATAGGGCCATCATTTATCCAAAAAAAGATAGGACATTATAGTTTGAAGTCATCAAAGTTGAAATAGATTTATGACTCAATCCAAATTAATGAAGTCATTCTTTCTTTTAAATCCCCCCTTCGATACGAGTAAAATATTTCAGAATTAGCATATGTACAAAAATTATCCATACAATAGATATTTTTGACACCCAGCTTATGAAGCTTAATTTCAGCTACAGTTTTTAATGAGAAAAAGT
>ERZ891134.244-NODE-244-length-47005-cov-5.436869_pt1 | contig 47005 bp, 44 predicted proteins | sample MGYA00520888_ERZ891134 | MGnify/ENA primary metagenome ERZ891134 (study PRJEB32303, sample SAMEA104408692) | aquatic metagenome | biome: Brackish water; feature: Coastal; material: water | place: Baltic Sea | collected 2014-10-23 | depth 10 m ... | reverse complement strand
TGTGCATGTAAGGATACTGAAGTCAATATAAACGCCAAACTCAATACCGTTCTTGTAATTTTACCCTGTAATTTCATTCTTTTGCAATTTTTGTGCAATTCATGAAAAAAACAAATGAAAGTGTCATTTTTACACTTATTCTTGAATATATTTGTTAACATTGTGATTAGATTAGAATTTTTCTCATCTTGTTTTCCATTTTTTTCTTCATTTTCGAAGGGCAGTTGTTTAATTACGGCTGCCCTTAAATTTTCCCCAACCGCAAACATGAAATCTATTTTTACCCTCCTAAGCGCGCTTGTCTTTACTGCGCTAAATGCCCAAGTTACGCTCGATCCGGTTTTTGCTACCCAGTTCGACTCGGTTACCGTTGTATTTAATGCTACCCAAGGGAGCAAAGGCTTGATGAATATTTCCCCCAATGAAGTGTATATGCACACGGGGGTTATTACCAACAAAAGCAGCAGTCTTACCGATTGGCGCAATGTGCAAGGCGTATGGGGCACCGACGATGCACCGCGAAAAATGACCTATAAAGGGAATAATATTTACGAAAAACGCATCCATATACATACATTCTACGGACTTACTAATTCCGATACCGTGAAGCGCTTGGCCTTCGTTTTTCGCAATAGAGCGGGCAATAAAGAGGGAAAAACCAGCGACGGACAGGATATTTTCGTAGATCTAGCCCAATCCGGCTTACAAGTCAAAATACAAGCGCCCAGTGCCGATCCCGGTATTTTTACCTCGAACGACAGCCTGAATATCTCTATTTTGGCTTCCCAAAGCTCAGATATTACCCTTTACCAAAATGGGGTAAAACTTACTAATACCAGTGGAACCGAATTGAATTATCCCATTGGGAAATTAGCCGCAGGCGACTATCAATTTGTGGCCAAAGCCAGCGCCAGTGGCATCCAAAATACCGATACTTTGAACATTGTGGTGCGACCCAATAGTCCCAATATCAGCTCCTTGCCTTCTGGCATGGAAGAGGGTGTGAATTATCTCAGCGATACCTCTGTACTATTGTGCGTGTATGCACAAACTAAGCAATTTATCTATGTTCAAGGGGACTTTAACGGGTGGAAATTGCAGAACGGCTATCTCATGAATCGCACCCCTGAAGGTACCCGCTGGTGGATCCAAATCAACGGATTGAAAAAAGGGCAGTCATACGCCTACATCTATAATATTGACGGTACCGTAAAAGTAGCCGATCCTTTGGCCGAGTTGGTGCTCGATCCTTGGAACGACGGATGGGTAAACAAATCTCACTTCCCGAATATTCCAGCCTATCCCAGCGGTAAAACCACCGGAATCGTTTCGGTTTTCACAATGGGCAAACCGGCGTACGAATGGAAAAATGCATCCTTCAAAATTGAAGACCCTACTCGTTTGAATATTTATGAATTACACATTCGAGATTTTGTGGCAGCCAGAGATTATCCAACCCTCATCGATACCTTGAACTATTTGAAATCTTTGGGAGTAACCGCCATCAAACTCATGCCAATCGGCGAATTTGAAGGCAACAATAGCTGGGGTTACAATCCGTCTTTTCACATGGCAGTAGATAAATACTACGGCAATGAAAACCAGTTAAAGGAATTCATCGATTTGTGTCACGGAGAAGGCATTGCCGTTATATTAGACATGGTGCTTAATCATGCTTTCGGACAAAGCAGCCATGCAAGGATGTATTGGGATGCTGCTAACAATCAGCCCGCCAATAACAATCCATGGCTAAATCCAGTAGCTAAGCACGATTTCAATGTAGGCTACGATTATAACCACGAAGGCAGTGCTACTAAATATTTTACCGATCGCGTTTTGAAGCACTGGCTCACCGAATTTCAATTTGATGGATTTAGGTTTGACCTTTCTAAAGGATTCACGCAAAAGAACACCTTAGGAAATACAGGGGCTTGGGGCAATTACGATGCCTCACGCATTGCGCTTTGGAAACGCATCCGCGACCAAATTAGAACCTACGACGACGATGCTATGCTTATTTTGGAGCATTTTGCCGATAACGATGAAGAAAAAGAATTGAGCAATATGGGCTTTTTCATTTGGGGAAATGCCAATCACGAATATAACGAAGCCACCATGGGGTATAGTTCTGACCTTTCTTGGGGAAGCAATTATAATGCCCGTAGCTGGTCGAATGCCCACTTGATTTCATACATGGAAAGCCACGACGAAGAGCGTTTGATGTATAAAAACACCATGTTCGGCAACGTAAAGGGCAGTTACAGCACGAAAGAAACCAAAACCGCGTTGAAGCGCATGGAAATGGCCTGTAACGTATTTTTTACCGTGCCCGGACCCAAAATGATGTGGCAATTTGGAGAATTGGGTTATGATGTAAACATCAACTTCAATGGGCGTACGGGCGAAAAACCCATACGCTGGGAATACTTGAAAGATAAAGACCGGGCACATTTGCGTTGGGTGTATAGCACGTTCATGAATCTAAGAAACACCTATCCTGTATTCCATGCCACACTCAATGCCGATGACGGGTTCTCTGCCGAATTAAATGGGGTGGTTAAGAAAACTTGGTTGCAGAAAGGCGATCACAAAGTACACGCGCTTTCCAATACCAATGTAGACCAAACCAATACTACGGTATTCCTTCAGGAGGCCGGAACCTGGTACGAATTATTTTCTGGCGATAGTTTCACCACTTCTAATAGCAGTTTCGCTATTACTATGGTACCGGGTGAATACCGATTGTATAGCAATAAGAAATTGGAGGTGGCGCCTTTTGCGTTCGAAGAAGAACAAAACAGCCTCATTGAGTTGGCGAACAGTCGCATTGTAATTTTCCCAAATCCCGCTACTTCGCAAATACAGATCAGTGGTGCTGAAAAAGGCACCCGCATCTCTATCTATGATTTAAGCGGCCGTCTAAGACTGCAAGAAAGCCTCGATACCGAAATCCTTAATATTGATATGATAGAATCAGGGATGTACCTTATAGAAGTTCAAAGCAATGGTGTTAAGGACACTCAACGATTGGTGGTGTCTAAATAAGTAAGATACTACCGTCAGGAGTATGCCAATTAGTAGGAATTTGTTGTGATTTTAATAAACCCATGGACTGATGGGTTCTAATTCGCCGACAGGAAGCGTTTATAAAGTTCAAGACCCTCCAAACCGGCCTCGTTCCAAAAGTCATAATCGTGCAGCCCGGGGCTAACCCGTACCTTTAGGATTTCAGTGGTTTGGATTTCTTCAAAGCGCTTCTTCAAACGAAGCGTATGCTCCGGATTTACCCAAGTATCCCTTAGGCCATGCGCCAAATACACAAAATCGGGCATGCCATCTAAATTACGAACGTCGTTTCGACCTTTTTCCCAACGGGCTTTAAACTGCGAATACAAACCCATACTGTTGATCATTAATTTATCAGTGGTATCGAAATTGGGAAAATAGTCTCCGCTTAACGCAATAACTCCTCCCACCTCATTCTGATGTTCCATGCCTATCAGCACTGCGCCTCTGGCCCCTGTAGACAAACCCATCAAGATCATATTCCCCATCCCTATCTGTTGCGATACAGGCGCTAAAACCGAATCCCACAGCCATGTGCGCGTAGCAAACCCCTTATAATCTTCTCTCGCCTCAGAATATACCGAATCCATGTACACGCTCTTGCCCATATCACACATCAAAACCTGAAATCCCCAACTAAGCGCAGAATCTACCACCCCCGTTTTGTTCTTCCAATCCATCACCGGATAATTCCAGCCTGGCAAAAGCACCAAAACCTTCCCGTTCTTCTTTTGCGGATTTCGCAAATAAAAGCGATAGGAAGTTTTGTGAAAATTGCAATTATACGTTCCCCTCCCTCCCCGCTTTACAGCGGTAACCAACGGAAAGGCACAAAATCCGGCACCGATGCTTGAAATGGGGGTCTTCACGACCAAAGACGTATCGCCAAACGACTTACTTTGTTCTGAAGTATTAACGCCTTGAGGCGACTTCCCCCGAGAGCAAAAAGAAAAAAACAGCGCCGATATGACTGCCAATGCACTCCGCATCAATCGCCTTCGTAGCCAAACGAACGAAGCAAACGATCGTCGTTGCGCCAATCTTCACGCACCTTCACGTGCAGCTCCAAATGTACCTGCTTGCCGAAAAATCCTTCTAAATTCTTCCGCGATTCAATGCCCAATTGCTTGATTTTAGCACCGCCGCGACCTATTAAAATGGGCTTTTGAGAGTCGCGCTCTACAAAGATTTCCGCGTGAATATGAATGATTTTTTCTGACTCCTTAAACGCCAACGTATTGACCTCACAGGCGTAAGGAACCTCTTCATCGTACAATTTTAAGAGCTGATTGCGCACAATTTCGTTCACGAAAAAACGCTCGCTTTTATCGGTTAACTGATCATCGGGATAATAGGCCGGGTGCTCGGGCAGAAACTGTTCAATATAACTCTCTAATTCTACCGTATTGAAACCGTGTTCGGCCGAAATCGGCAAATACACATCGGCTGCGAAGGTGTCTTTCACCTCTTGCAATTTCAGTTCCAACTCGCCTTGATTGCTCAAATCAATCTTGTTCAAAGCCACAATTTTCTTGGCTGCCGAACGCTCGAATTTCGTTTTAATTTCCTCCGAAAATTGCTTTCCATGAATGTCTAAAACCAATATCAATACATCGCTGTCTTTGATGGATTCGTTCACGAAAAACATCATTTTATCGTGCATTTTATAGGAAGTTTTATTCAAAACTCCCGGCGTATCGGAGTATACAATTTGAAATCCCTCGCCATTTTTCACCCCTAAAATACGGTGGCGCGTGGTTTGGGCTTTGGGATTCACGATGGCCAAAGCCTCGCCTAAAAGGTGGTTGTACAAGGTACTTTTACCGGCATTGGGCATGCCAATGATACTCACGAATCCACTTCTAAAATTATCTGTCATGTGTTAAAATCCTAAACATATTCGAATGCCCTCTTCCAAACTTCTGGGGGAATAGCCCCAATCTCGCCTCGCCTTGGCGATGTCGAGTCCGGTAATGGGCGGGCGTTTTGCCGGCTGATTCAACGTGGCCGAGCTCACTTTTTCAATATTTTCCATCGAAAAGTCGTACATCTGCGCAATCTTCGAAACCAAATCATAAATACTTAAAAATTCAGGTCCAGCGATATTATAAATTCCTACTTCAGGCGCATTAGCCGCCAAAACGCAGCCTAATGCTAAGTCCTCGGCCAAGGTGGGCGTTCGGAATTGATCGTCGACCACTTTGGCCGATTTGCCTTCTTTCAAGGTATTATAGGCCCACAACATGATATTGCTGCGACTCATATCGGCAACCTTCCCGTAAACCAAAACCGTACGCAAAATGGCATAATCTTTCGCGAGCTCTTGCACGCGCTTTTCGGCCTCTAATTTACTCCAACCGTAATAGCTCAACGGATTGGCCTCGTCGGTTTCGGTATACATTTCCTTGGTGCCATCGAAAATAAAATCGGTACTCAAGTGTACCAATCGGAAGTCCATTTCGGCACTTTTGCGGGCCAAATGTGCCACCGCATCAATATTTAAAGCCACACAGGCCTCTTTTTCAAACTCACAATCGTCTACCTGCGTCATGGCGGCGGTATGAATGACCACCGTAGGTTTAAACGCATTTAAAATAGCATTCACCTCTTCCTCATTGCAAATATCCATTTGCGCATAATCCATTTTTTCTTTCTGGGGATGTCGGTTCGCGCCTTTACCCGTGGCCAACCAAATTACCTCGTTTTGTGCCAAATACACATCGCTAAGTTTCTGTCCTAAAAGGCCATTACTGCCGGTAATTAAAATTCGTTTGGGGGTATTCATAATTTCCCTCAAAGTTCACTTGCTTTGACTAACCAAACAAGTAAAATATCGCACATACCAACGCGAATGTGTATTTTTGTTATTATGAAGTTTACCACGTTTCGTTATAACAACCGAGAGCACGCCGGAATCGTAGCAGAAGATGCCGTTTACAACTTAAACGATATCGACAACAGCATCCCTAAAACGATGCTCGAAATGCTTCAAATTTGGGATGAAGTAACCCCGAAGGCACTTAAAATTCAGAATGAAATCTTGGCCGGACAATATCAAAATTTCCGCTGCCCCATATTAGAGGTAGAATTTTTAGCCCCCGTTCCCAATCCAAGCAGCTGCCGCGATGGGTATGCGTTCCGACAGCACGTGGCTGCCGCCCGCAGAAACCGTAAAGTTCCTATGATTGAAGAGTTCGATCATTATCCTATTTTCTATTTTACCAATCACAATGCCGTTCAAGGTCCCGGTGATATCCTCTGCATGCCAGACCATTTCGAAAAATTAGATTTTGAACTTGAAGCCGCTGTGGTATTAGGCAAAAGAGGTAGAAATGTACCTGCCGACCAAGCCGATCAATATATCGCAGGATATACCATCATGAACGACATGAGCGCGCGCACCCTGCAAATGGAAGAAATGCTATTGAATTTAGGTCCCGCTAAAGGAAAAGATTTCTCTACCGTTATAGGTCCGTGGATGGTAACACCTGACGAGCTTTCTCATTTCATGACAACGCCAAAAGCCGGACATACTGGTAACGCTTTCAGTTTGGAAATGCGTTGTTGGGTAAACGGTGTAAAAGTGAGTCATGGCAACATGGCCGAAATGGACTGGACATTCGCAGAAATCATCGAACGTTGTTCTTATGGCGCTGATATTTTGCCTGGCGATGTTATAGGTTCAGGAACCGTAGGTACTGGATGTTTCTTAGAACTCAATGGAACCGGTTTATTTCACGACCCAAACTATACCCCACAATGGCTAAAGGAAGGCGACGTGGTTGAAATGGAAATCACCGGCCTAGGCCGATTGAAAAACACCATAGTAGCCGAGAAATCTGATTTTTCAATTCTTGCACTAAAGAAGAAGTAATTCGTCGGTTTTTGGAAGGCAAATTCCGAGTTATTTCTATATTCGAATCATGATTCAAAATCACGAAGTTGACTATTTTCTTCATGGAGAAGAAATGCAGTGCGTGGAAATCGAACTCGATCCACAAGAAACTGTAATTGCAGAAGCCGGTAGCTTCATGTACATGGACGACGGCATAGAAATGCAAACCATCTTTGGCGATGGTTCGCAGTCTAATGGCGGACTTTTCGGCAAAATTCTAGGTGCTGGAAAACGCTTGCTCACCGGAGAAAGCCTATTTATGACCGCTTTCACCAATTTTGGCCATGGTAAAAAACGCGTAAGCTTTGCCGCCCCCTATGCGGGTAAAATTGTACCCTTAAACCTAGCGCATTTAGGCGGTAAAATCATCTGTCAAAAAGATGCCTTTCTATGTGCCGCTAAAGGCGTTTCTGTGGGGATCGAATTCCAAAGAAAACTCGGCACCGGTTTATTCGGAGGTGAGGGTTTCATCATGCAGAAATTAGAAGGCGATGGCATGGCCTTTATGCATGCCGGAGGTTATATTATTGAAAGAGAATTGAAGCACGGAGAAAGCTTTAGAATAGATACCGGCTGTATCGTTGGATTTACCGGTACGGTTAATTACGATATTCAATTCGTAAAAGGCGTTAAAAATGCCATTTTCGGAGGCGAAGGATTGTTTTTCGCCGTATTAAGCGGACCCGGTAAAGTTTGGATACAAAGTTTACCTGTAAGCCGTTTGGCCAGCCGCATATTGTCTTATGCGCAACCCGGAAATCGAAAAGGCGAAGGAAGCATTTTAGGCGGTATCGGCAATCTTCTAGATGGAGACGGATACTAGAACCAATACGCCAGTTTAAGCGCCAAGGAGCGCCCTGCAAAGCCCCATGTCTCTGACTGGGGCTTTAACATTAATGCCGTTCTATCCCAATTCTGAGCAAAAACGATAAATATATCGCTCATGGGGCGGTAACGCCACTGAAAACGAACATTGATGTTCATGAGTTTATTCTGCGCATTCAACTGCCAATAGCCAATCAAATAGGTGGTAGTAGAAAAACTGTAATCGGCCTTCAAACCAATCAGATCAATCTTATAACGACCGCTATCTCCAAAGTCAATGTCGATGTGACGCAAATTTCCACTTAAAAAAAGTCGAGGTATGCGGCGACTACCAAAACCAGGTACTCTCCAAGAAACATCCGCCACGTATTCTTGTTTGCTACCAATAAAATACGACCCCATATCTATTTTACCACTTAAAGCCAATGGCTTTCTATTATTGGTAGAGCAACTAGCAGTAATACCATACATATGGTGCCTGCCTATCAAAAATCCACCACCAGGCATATTCACGGGAGCAAAGGGCAGAAACAAACGAAAATATTGATGATAGCCCGCCACAGAAATACGAGTGCTATTCTGAAAATTCAGATCACCCTTTACATCCGTATACGATTCTGTAGGAACCCAAGCACTGTCGTAATAGGAAGAATTGTAAATATCGAAAGCTACATTATTAATAGTCTTGTTATTGGAAGGGTAAAAAATCCGTTTTGCCATGGGCTCCAAACGCCAGTAATCCCACTTCACCACTCTCCCCGTAGATGGGTCAAAATTATCTACCCTAGGCACAAATCCCGTTCTCGCATTAAATAAACGACTCACGTATTCATGATTCCACATGATATTCCAGTCTAGGGTTTTATACATCAACCACGTAGCATGTGCAAAACCACGGCTTCCTGCTAAACCCGGATAGTGCGATTTCTGAACAAAAGCCTTACCTGCCCATCGATTATCGGATGTCAATAGATTAAACTCCGTTCCCAATACCGAATTAAAATCTCTATTCAAACCGCCCAAACGCTCATCGTGCACCGCAATAAATCCAATGTTCGATGCTTGTAAAACCTTGCGCTGCAAAGCCAATACACTATAATTGATATGGGTTGCCGATCCTAATCCACGCGCTTCGGTACTCACATTCATCAATCCCAAGCGTAAATTGTTTCCGTATTTACCCGAAACCCTAACTCCATATTGTATCGGAATATTGGTTCTATCAGGTGCCAATCCAATTCTTCTGGAGAAAAACGGACGTATCTGTCTGAAGCCAAAATTGGCAAATAAATCGCTATTTTCTATAAAAAACTGCCTTCTTTCGGGAAAAAACAACGAAAAACGCGTCAAATTTACCTGTTGTTGATCTACGTCTACCTGCGCAAAATCTGGATTTAATGTGGCATCTAAGTTCAAACTTTGCGACAAAGCCCACTTTGCATCAAATCCTATGCGCGGCTGCTGTGCAATAGCTCCTCCTGTTTTTTCTTGGATGGAATTATTACTGATATACGGCACCAACACCCCATTAAAAAACTTCTTATTTAAAGGTTTAGGCCAATACAGAGTATCTACAAAAACCAGGGTGCTGAAATTGAAATTTCGAGGCACCTTGTGATAATTAGAGATTTCATTATTCTTTAAATCAATACGCGAAACATTAACCCCCCATTTATCCGCGCCCGGAACAAAGCGAATACTCGCCAAAGGGATCGCCATTTCGGCATACCAGAACGAGTCTGTAATATGGGTTTCAGAAAACCATACCTGATCCCAAGCCGTACTCACCCCAAAAACACCGCCGTTTTCAATTGCCCCTTCTCTTTGTGCATTATATGGAGTTACCCCAAACGAAAAGCCATTCTGTCCGTCTAAAAACGGCGATAAACTCAAAACAACCGCATCATGAGAGGTAACCGAAAAGTCTCGCTTTAAATTATTCACCACAAAAGGCTTATGCGGATTGCGATTATCACACTTCATAGCCGCATATATAAACTTATCGTCGTGACACAAGCTAAACCACGTTTTACTGCTTGATAAAGAGGTATCGTAGGGATAGTATTGTTGAAAGTTCCCGTAAAACGAAGCACTTTGCCATGCGGAATCGTTCAATATTCCATCCACTATAACCTTACTACCGGTTTTAACAATTTCTAACTTCCTAAAAGAAGCATCTTTTTCATTTCTGGATAAGGATTGCGCATAGGACTCAGCAACTAATGAAAAGCCCAGAATCCAAAAAGCCAATACAGTTCGGTAAAACAACCGTATATCAATCATCCGTCTTGGCACGTTCACGCTTTTGCGCCAATGACATGGCATCAATTTGCTGATAATATTTCTTTTTACTCGCAGGCACATAGAACTTCAAACGCTTTCCTGCTATTAGAAACATTTTTGAATTGAGATTGTTCCAGCGACGTATATCTTGCACGGTACAATCAAACACATCGGTAATGGTATAAACAGCATCGCCGCGTTTAATTTTATAATAAACCCAAACTTTCTCATCTTTAGGCACCACCAAAGCCGGCGGTTCTGCGCTTTGTTGTGGCTCCACAACCACAACCGTATCGCCATCGAAAACCTGCGTTAAGGTATCATAATTAACCTCCATCACCGGAGCCCCATTCAACCACAATCCCAATGAATCATTGGCCAATTCATATCTCTTTGCCACATCGGCAGGCAAATTAAACACAAATAATTTCCCCATATAAGGAATCAAATCTGTTCGCAATCCTGGATTGTATTCGCGCATTTGCGCGATACCCACTCCAAATCTCTGATCGAAAAATGAAAAAGGTACCGCTTGGGTAATCCCTGAAACTTTCTTGAGGGAAACGTGCCTAAGGGCGGCAAGGGGCTTTCCCAATTCGAGCCATTCTGAAATTACTACCGCCGCCGCCAAGAATTGTATTACGGGAATGCGTTCTTCCGGTTCTAATGCATAGTAAATAGAATCAAATTGAAGCGTCTTGGTTCCGTGGAGCACTTGGTTGAATCGGGCCGGACCCACACTAAAAGCAGTGATACTCTTCAACCAATCCTGATAAATATTCTGTAAATCGATTAGGTATTTGCACGCTGCCTCGGTAGATTTCTGCGCATCGTGACGCTCGTCATACAAGGCCGTCTGCAATAAACCGTACTTTTTCCCCATCAAATAAGGCATGGGCCACATACCCGCAAAACCCGATTCATTGCGAAAACGAGGTTCAAAACCCGTATTGGCCGCAGGTAAAAAGCCTACAAACCAAGGTAATTTGTGTTTACGCCTCTCCCCCTCTATTAACTCCTGGTATTTCAAATAACGACCCACAAGTATGGCCGTAGTGCCGTCATGGTTTTCCAGCCGTTCGGCAATTTCCACGTACAACTCAGGTACCCTAAACTGAGGCAAACCCCTGGATTCGTATTTGGTCAATAGCTTATTTATGGCTGCCGTATCTGCAGACTTTAGCGGACTAAAAAATCCAAAAGCCGCTATCCATAAACAGCTTAATATGCGGAATGTAAATTTCATTAAGAAAGAGTCCTTTCGATTAATTTCGACAGGTCGTATAAGTTATTTTCAGATTTTCGAGGCGTCATCAACTGAACTCCGATAGGCAAACCACTTTCAGTGGTACCTGCAGGAACCGAAATAGCAGGATTACCCGCTAAATTGGCTTGCACGGTAAATAAATCAGCCAAATACATACTCACAGGATCTTTGCTTTTTTCGCCTAATTTAAACGCCGGTGTACTCGTAGTGGGCAACAGCATAGCGTCATTTCGCGATAAAATGGCATCCGTTTCATTTTGAATGATGCGACGCACCTTCTGTGCTTGTTCGTAATACGCATCGTACTGATCACTCGATAACACAAAGGTTCCCAACATGATACGGCGCTTCACCTCCGGACCGAAGCCCTCGGTGCGCGATAAGGTGTACGTACTTTCTAAATCAGTAGCATTTTTACTTCTATATCCGTACATCATTCCCGAATAACGCGATAAATTACTGCTGGCCTCGGCGGTGGTCAATACATAATATGCAGGCACCATTTGATCCAATAATGGAAAATCAAACCATTCAATGCTATGTCCGTCTGACTCTAATTTATCCAGTAACTTTTTAAATGAAATACGCACTTCTTCGTCTAATCCAGGGTGCTCCACCGCTTGTTTCATAACGGCAAAACGCTGATTTGACTTAAGCTCAGGCGTCCAAGTTGGCAATGCCGGTTCTTGTATAGCCGTTGCATCTTGGTTATCGCTACCCGACATGATTTCGGTTAAAAGAGCAATGTCTTCAATACTATGGGCAAAGGGCCCTATTTGGTCGAAACTTGAGGCATACGCCAACAATCCCCAACGCGAAATCCTACCATAAGTAGGTTTCAATCCGTAAATACCCGTAAACGCGGCCGGCTGTCGTATAGAACCTCCTGTATCGGAGCCTAAAGAACAGTGACACATTCCAGCGGCTACCGCAACGGCACTACCTCCACTACTTCCACCCGGAACGCGCGACTCATCAAAGGGGTTTTTAACAGGGCCAAAAGCACTGTTTTCGTTGGAAGCTCCCATCGCAAATTCGTCGCAATTCGTTCTTCCAATAAAAATCGCATCTTCCGCCGCTAATCTTTCTACCGCTGTGGCTGTGTAAAGGGCCTCATATCCTTCCAAAATTTTGGAAGACGCACTTACTTTATGTCCGGCGTAACTTAGATTATCCTTCAAGGCAATAACAACGCCAGCAAGCTTCCCAAATGATCCAGAAGCAATTTTTGCATCTAAGGCATGCGCCTTATGTAAAGCTTCATCTTCCCAAACCTCTAAAAACGCATTCAAATGCGCCTTTTCTTTAATTTGCTGAAGATAATGGCTCACCAATTCCACACAGGTTATAGAACCCGCCGTTAAATCGGCCTGAATATCGGTTACTCGGCGATACGCTTTCAATTTTCCTTGTTGCTAGATGAAGTCTCGTCGTCATTCATTCCTTTGCGAATTTCGTCGCGCATGCCGTCTTTGGCGTTATTGAATTCGCGGATACCCTTACCCATTCCACGCATCAATTCGGGAATTTTCTTCCCTCCAAACAACAACAATACGATCAAGGCAATAATGATCAACTCGCTAGGCCCCAAAGAACCTAAAAATAGCAATGTGTTCAATACAACGTTCATAATTCTTACAAAGATAGGTAATAAAACGGGTATGTTATAGGACTATGAATCGGCTTTCGCCCAAGCGCCTTTATCGTTTTGATTGAATTGCCAAGGCGCTCCGTTGTTCTCCATATTGGTGAACATTCCATTCAATTCGGAAGGTGCAGCACTTTGTTCCATAACCAAATATTGACGCATTTGCATGATGATATCAACGGGATTGATATTAACCGGACAGGCGTCGGCACAGGCGTTGCACGTAGTACAAGCCCATAATTCTTCGGCAGAGATGTAACTATGCAAGTTTTTGCCATCTTGTGGCATTTCAGTAGAAGCCGTTTGCGTCATGGCTTTACCCACTTCCTCTAAACGATCGCGGGTGTCCATCATGACTTTACGCGGACTCAATAATTTACCCGTGATATTGGCTGGACATACGCTGCTGCAACGACCGCATTCTGTGCAGGTATAAGCATCCATCAAATTCTTCCAAGTAAGATCGTTTACATCTTTGGCTCCAAATCCTGCCGGCGGTTCGTATCCTTCCGGAGGCGCTGCCGATGGGTCCATCATCAATTTTACCTCAGTGGTTACGGCATCCATATTGGAAAATTCTCCCTTTGGTTTCAAAGAAGAGAAATACACATTAGGGAAAGCCATGATGATATGCCAATGCTTTGAAAAAGGCAGATAATTCAAAAAGATTAAAATTCCCACGAAATGGAACCACCAAAAAGAACGCTCCAAAACATGCAAGGTACCACTCGACATGCCTTCGTATATCGGCACAAACCACGAACTCACGGGAAACGACCCATGGGCCGCCATTTCTCCGCGTGCTTGCAATACCTGTTCGGCGGCATTCATTTGCAATAAGGCCCCCATCAAAACGATTTCTACTAATAATATGATGGTTGCATCTTTGGTAGGCCATCCCTTCATTTCGCGCATGGTAAAGCGCGGAATTTTCTGAACATACCGACGGAATAAAAACACCACACAAGCCACCAATACCCCGAATGCCAACCATTCAAAAAATGCAATGGCGGTGTTATAAAGGCTTCCCAAGGGAGTCGCAAAAACGCGGTGGGTGCCAAACAAGCCGTCTATTAATATTTCGAGTACCTCTATATTGATGAGTACAAATCCTACGTAAATCAAAATATGGAAAAATCCAGCTACCGGCCGGCGTACCATCTTGCTCTGTCCCAATGCCACTAAAATCGTCTGTTTTACCCGCTCTTTAGGGTTATCGCTTAGGTCTACATCTCTGCCTAGCTGAATATTTCGGCGAATTTGCAATACGCTTCTACGGAAAAATTCTATGCCTGTTGCCAAGCACAATAAGAACACCAATTGTTGAATCCACTGCATCGGAGCGAATTTAAAACGAATTGGGGGAAATTCCCTAAAAAATAATGCTTAAATCAATCCATTACCAATCTAACGGCTTCAAAAACTTCAGCATAATGCCGTGCCACTTGAACGCCACGCATGCGCAACTGAGCGCGTAAAAATTCTTCATTCGCATAAGGCCTATGGGCCTGGCTTTGATACTTTTTCAAGGCATTCACCTTCGCTTGAACATGGGCTTCGTACACCACTTCAAAAGCACAGGTTTGAAAGTTCAAATTATTCCAGGGCAACTCATAACTGAAAATATTCACAAACTTAAAAGCCCGCAATGCCTCTTCGGCAATGGTTTTATGATCTTGATGAATATCATTCAAGGAGGGTATCAACACGGTATCGGGTTGGTAAGTCTCCCTGAGTTTTATTAAAATATCTAGTATTTCTTGGCGGTGGTAATTGAACGTTCGAACTTCAAAACGTTTCAAAATCAAATCTTCAGCTTTGATGCCCAACTCCGAAGTTGCCTGTTGGACTTCTTGTATCAATATATCCTTCGGAAATTGAGGCAGCACACTCTGCTCACAGGCGCTGAACGCCACATAAATAACGCGTTTGCCCTGCTCTATAAACTTGGCAACACTGGCTCCGCAGCCCAATTCGCCATCATCTGTATGCGGCGATAGTAAAAGTATTGTATTTCCTACCATAAGAGTTTAACCTCCTCCATATCGGCTTTGCGTTGACGTATTTTCAAGATTTCTTTCGGCAATTTAACCTTAACCGATTGATTCAATGCTTCGATTGACACAATGATATAGTTATCGTCTCCAGATTTATAAATCTCTGCCTCTCTGCCCTTTAAAGGTCCGTCTAATACCTCAGCTATATCACCCACCTCAAATTTTTCATTGCGATCTACTTCACTGATATTATAGCCAAACTCCACAAATTCGCGTATCAATTCGATTTGCTTTTCGGGAACTACGGCATCTTTTTGATTGTGTCGGATGAACTTCACCACACCTGGCGTTTGCAAAATAATATCGCGTTCTAATTCATTCGGAAATACAAACAAATATCCGTTAAATAGGGGCATATCGACCCATTTTTTACGGTCTTTCCAAAAGCGCAAACTACGATATAAAGGCAAATAATGGGTTACGCCGGCTTTATCCAAATAGGCCGAAACCTTTTTTTCTTGCTTGCTAGCAACATAAATAACCTTCCATTTTACCTCTTGTTCTTCCATGTATTACTCAAAATTATGCGCCTTGTAGGTGTTTTGCAATACCGCTACACATTCTTTTATGGTTTGTTCCACAACTTCTTTTGCACTGACAATCTCATTTATCTGAGCACTTACCTGTCCGATTTCCAATTCTCCCTCATCCAAATCGCCTTCAAACATGCCCTTTTTGGCCCTTCCGCGACCCAACAAGCTCGATAATGCTTCCTTATCAGCACCGCGTTCGTAGGCTTGTTGAACTTGGCTATAGAACGAATTCTTCAACAAACGCACCGGAGTAATTTCTTTCAAGGTGAGGGCCGTAGCCCCATCTCCTGCCTTAACAATTTCTTGTTTGAAACCTTCATGTGCACTGCTCTCTAAAGTAGCCGCGAAGCGACTTCCCATTTGCACCCCATCTGCGCCCAAACACAAGACTGCTGCCATGGCGGCGCCACCGCTAATGCCTCCAGCCGCAATCACGGGTATTTTTACACTCGCTTTTATTAAAGGAACCAAACACAAGGTGGTGGTTTCCTCCCTTCCGTTATGTCCACCCGCCTCAAAACCTTCTGCAACTACCGCATCTACACCCGCTGCTTCTGCCTTTTGAGCAAATTTCACATTGGCAATCACGTGCATCACCTTCAGTCCGTTTTCCTTAAATAAAGGCGTGTAAGTAGCCGGATTTCCCGCCGAGGTAATTACAATAGGAACTTTTTCTTCTATAATAATGCCAATATGTGCATCTAAATCCGGATATAATAAGGGCACATTTACGGCAAATGGCTTATCGGTAGCGGCCTTACACTTGCGAATTTGCTCACGCAAGATTTCTGGATACATACTCCCAGAACCTATTACGCCTAGACCACCCGCATTACTAACCGCCGACGCCAATTCCCATCCCGAACACCAAATCATGCCCCCTTGTATCAAGGGATATTTGATTTGTAACAGTTCGCAAATTGAGGAACGCATTATGCTCCAATTTCGGGCTCAACAACCACGCCCATTTGAGAAAATTTATCGATTCTTTGAGCTACTAAATCTTGCTTATCTAAAATAAGCAATGCTTTTAACTCTTTCTTAATCGCCGCTTTTACAGCATTAAATGCCTCCTCCGGATTATGATGTGCACCGCCAACGGGTTCTTTGATCACCCCATCTACCAATTTGTTTTGCAACATATCTGATGATGACAACCGCAGGGCATCTGCAGCCAATTCTTTATTATCCCAAGTGCGCCACAAGATACTTGAACAACTTTCTGGACTGATTACCGAATACCATGTGTATTCCATCATCAATACCTTATCGCCCACGCCAATACCCAAAGCACCGCCGCTGGCTCCTTCTCCGATTACAATACATACGATAGGCACTTCCAATACCGACATTTCTAACAAATTGCGGGCAATGGCTTCTCCTTGACCTCTTTCTTCAGCTTCCAAACCGGGACTAGCTCCTGGAGTATCGATCAACGTAACCACGGGAACATCAAACTTTTCTGCCAACTTCATCAAACGAAGGGCTTTTCTATATCCTTCTGGATTGGGCATACCAAAGTTGCGCAATTGGCGCTGCTTGGTATTACGTCCTTTTTGTTGACCGATTATCATAACCGGCTTGCCATCTATTTTAGCAAAACCTCCTATGATGGCTTTATCGTCACGGATTTGTCTGTCGCCAAACAACTCTACAAAATCCGTACAAATATGCTCTATATAATCTAAGGTATAAGGTCTTTCAGGGTGCCTGCTAATTTGCACTTTTTGCCAACCCGTAAGAGTACTGTATACCGCTTTTTGAGCTTCTTTTATTTTGGATTCGATAGTGCGGATCATATCCGTCATATCTAATTTTCCCTGTTCGTGCGTTGTTTGCGCCTTCTTCAACTGTTCGTGAAGTTCCTGAACGTCTTTTTCGAAATCAAACCAAAAGGAATTTGCCATAACAATAGTTTTTTAACCACCCCGAAAGCGAAATTATGTAAAAATAAGGATTTCAGCTTATTAAACCCAATCCATGGCCATTGCCATACCCCCAAAAAATGTAGGTAGACCCAGCCAAAAAGCTTCAGGTAAAAAAATGGTGAAATAGGTCAATGCGATTCCACTTACAATGCAAAGAGCCCAATATTTCTTGGTATTGCGTTTTTCGTTGCTCATAGTTGTTGCGAAGATAATTACAAAAAACGTTACGCCGTACTAATTTCCGAAAAACTATAAAAAAACGTCCTGCCAATGCCGCGTAAATCCCCTACCCCAAAAAAAGTTTTCAGGCAAATCTACGGGTCTGCCTAAGGCACGCTTTACCGCCATCAACGGCACATTCAATCCCGCATGTCGCAACGCCGATGTAGTTCCTTGCAAGCGCGGATTTATTTCCAACAAATGAGGAATTCCCTCAGCATTATAGCGCCACTGAACGCCAATCGGACCTTCTAGTTCTAATGAGGTTACCAATAATTTCGACGCTTCAATTAGGATTTCATTGCATTCAAAAGTTCCCGAAACGCTGATACCCGATACCATTTTATCGCGACTTCTGGGAATGGCAAGAGTATCATATCCAGGCCAAATAAATACATCCACCGAGTATTCTTTACCCGGTAAATATTCGGTCAATAACAGGGGAACCTCGAAACATTCGGGCAATCGCAGCATCCATTCAGACAAGCGCAATGGCATCAATTCAGGTTTGTGCGCCGCCGTTATGGGCTCAACATCCCTACCAATCAAACCAATACCGCGAGACCCATTTCCCCGTACAGGTTTAAAAAATAAACGGGCATGTCGACTCAGCAAATCCTTCGCCACTTCTTCAAACTCGTTCCGATTTTCGCACACCTTTCCTTCTGGAACCGCAACACCTATTTCCTGAGCCTTGGTATGTAAAATGCCCTTATCATTCGCTTCTTTAAGGCCTTTCTCGGGGGAAATTATAAGCAGAACGCCTTTCTTTACAAACACATCGCGATGCGCCGACAAAGACTCCAGCTCTGCAGTAGTAATGGGGAGCACAACTTGGACCTTTTCAAGTTCACAAATTTCTAATACACGGTTGATATAGCCCGAACTGTTTGAAGGGGGCATGGCATAAAAAGCGTCCGACAGCGATTTTCCATAGGCGTTCTCGTTCACATCGCCCGAAATCAAACGCAAACCCGATTCCTCGCGCAAACAAGCCGCTATTCCCGCAAATCCCGGAGCCCCTGCACCTGAAGGAATCAATACCGAAATGCCCTCTGCTTTCATACAACAAATGTACACATTCTCTTAAACGCAATACGCTTTATACCTTATTATATAGCGATTCAAAAATTGTATCTTTGCCGTAACATGTCAATCACGCATTCTTACATCCAACAATTATCCCAAAAAATAGGCGAAACCGTAACCTTAAAAGGTTGGGTTTCTAATAAAAGAGAAGGTAAAGGCATCGTATTTATTGTGCTCCGCGACGGTACCGGCTTTTGTCAGTGTGTCGTAACGGCCGAAACCGCTACCGATGCGGGTTTGGAAACGGCGCAAAATACGCGTTTGGAAACCAGTGTGGTTTTGCAAGGATTGATCAAAGCCGATGAAAAACAAATTGGCGGCGTTGAGTTAGAAGTGCTACAAATCGAAATCATCGGCGATTCTGTCGATTATCCGATCGCGAAAAAAGAACATGGTGTTGAATTTTTAATGGATCAACGCCACCTGTGGTTGCGCAGTACCCGCCAATGGGCCATCATGCGCATTCGCAATACCATCATTTTCTCCATCCATAATTATTTCCAAAAGGAAGGGTTTGTACAAATGGACGCCCCCATTTTTACCGGAAATGCTTGTGAAGGTACTTCTACCCTATTTGAAACCGAATTCTACGGCAGTCAAGCCTATTTGAGTCAATCCGGACAACTTTACGGAGAAGCTATGGCCATGGCCATGGGCAAAATTTATACGTTTGGACCTACTTTCAGAGCGGAAAAATCTAAAACACGCCGACATCTTTCTGAATTTTGGATGATTGAGCCTGAAATGGCGTTCTACGATATTTTTCAAAATATGGATGCCATAGAAGGCATGTTACAACATGTTATCAAAGATGTTTTGGCCAATTGCAAACAAGAATTAGAAACCATTGGTCGAGACATAAGCGTTTTGGAAAGTTCTTTAGGAAGCTTCCCAAGAATGACCTACGACGAAGCCGTGCGCATTATTAAAGGGGAACAAGACGTAAACGGACAAAATAGCATCAAGTTATTAGAAGCGGAATTAGCAGCCGCCGAAAGCCGTTTACAAGAAATTGACGCCGATATCGCCGATCGCGAAGCCCAAATCAATGCCGGCGGAATGAAAAAAGGTCAAATAAATTTCTTTACCGCCAAAATAAACGAGCTGAAACAAGAAAAAAGCGACGTAGAAGAAGATTTGCGTAACATACCCCAATGGTTGAACAGTGCACGCAATTTCGAATACGGTAATGATTTTGGTGGTTCGGATGAAACCGTGCTTACCAAGTTATTCGACAGACCTGTAATGGTTTACGATTGGCCGCATGAAGTAAAAGCATTTTATCTCAAACGCAATCCGGAAGACATGCGTTTTGCCCGCGGAGTAGACGTTCTGGCTCCTGAAGGCTACGGTGAAATCGTAGGCGGTGGCGAGCGTGAAACGAATGTAGACAGCCTTATAGAAAAAATTCACGAACATCAGTTACCCATGTCCGAATTCGAATGGTACCTCGATTTACGTAGATTTGGATCGGTTCCCCATTCTGGATTTGGTTTAGGTTTGGAGCGTGTGGTTACCTGGATTTGTAAACTGAAACACGTGCGCGAATCGATTCCTTTCCCTAGAATGTACGGTAGGTTGACACCCTAATAGAAGATTTTGGTAGCTCAAGGGCAATTTTATTTGAATTTTAACCTAAAACATTGAAATTGCTCTGACAAAGTATCGCTAATAGAACGTTTACTAATTTTTTGGGCCGTTCATCCATAATTCAGGTTTTTGAAGTCTCCAGAATTTGTCAAGCCATCCTAAAACATATAATTTCACGATGTTAAAATGCTAGATTTTCACAATCACATACTTCCCGGTATCGACGACGGAGCTCCTGATCCGGAAACATCGTTGCGTTTGCTGCACGGTTTAAAGAATTTAGGCTTCGAACAGGTAAAGGCATCGCCGCATACCATTGCCGATACCCATCCCAATACCCCCGAAACGATAAAATCGGCCTTTGAAACACTCAATGCCTACCTCGATACTCAAGCGTATCCTCAAGTTTCTGGGTTTGCTTCAGAGTACATGATGGACGATATCTTTCTCGCCAATTTAAGAGATAAAAAACCCTTGCTGTGTGTGAAAGATAAATTTGTATTGGTAGAGTTGTCATATGCCCACAAGCCCGAACACCTCGAAGGATACAGCTTTCAATTGCAAATCGATGGCTATATACCGATTTTAGCTCATCCCGAACGCTACGGATATTATCATAAAAATGCCGAAAGCAATTACGATTATTTAAAAGACTTGGGATTCGATTTCCAATTGAATTTATTGTCCCTAACCCCCTATTACGGCAAAGACGTTCAAAAGGTGGCCCAAGACTTATTAGATCAAGGTTACTACGACTATGCGTGTACCGATTTGCACCACGACCGCCATTTAGAAGCATTGAACGACTTCTTCACCGCAGACAGTCTGCGCGAATTAATGAAGAAATACAAGTTGAAAAACAACGATTTGATTGGCTAATGCTACCTTTGCGCCTGTGAAGGTTCTTCCTCAAACCCTTTTCTTGGCCACCGGCAGCAACCAAGGCAATTCCTTTGATATTTTGCAAGAATGCAATCGTTTGATTCATGCCAATATCGGAGAAATCCAGCGTGAATCGCCTATGTACATCACCCAAGCATGGGGCAAAACCGATCAGGCTGATTTTCTAAACCAGGTGTTGCAAGTAAATACGCTTTTCACACCCCTGATGGTTTTTCAAAAACTTCAGCAAATTGAAAAGCAATTAGGGCGCGTGCGCTATGAAAAATGGGGACCTCGAAGTATCGATATCGATATTTTATTTTATGGAAGTCATATCATCCAAAACCAAGATCTACAAATTCCACACCCTGAATTACAGAATCGAAACTTTGTGCTCAAGCCCTTGTTAGATATTGCTCCTAGGTGGACACACCCCGTGTTAAAAAAAGAAATTCGAATCCTATGGAAACAACGCACCGACCGATTGACAGTAAAACAGATTTGAAGATTTACGGACTTTTTCCAAATGTTTCCTACTTTCAATTTGCGGCTAGCATAGGTGAAGTGGCTTTATTTTCTCATTGGGAACAGGCCCATTATGCCGTATCGGGTGCCAATCAAATAGAGACCTTACGCATTCCTTTAACACACGATTCTAAAAAGAAAGACCCAATATTTTGGGAAATATCATACCAGCATAAATGGTTACGCGAACATCAAAATGCGTGGCGCACGGCCTATGGAAAATCGCCGTTTTACGAATATTACGATTATAAAATATGGGACCTTTTACACCAAGAACAGGCCTCTTTTAAGTCCCTTCAGGAATCGGCTATACAATTATTGCTGCCTTGGCTCGGTTTAGAGGAATTGCCTGTCATAGATTTGGATTATGAAAAAAGTAGACAGTATTTTCGTTCAATTAACAATACGCCCTATCTCGAATACTCTCAAGTTTTTGAAAATAAATTTGGACATCGTAAAGATTTGTCTGTTATTGATTTATTATTCAATATTGGTCCGGAGTGCGCCTCTTATTTTAGACATTAATGCGGCATTGACGCAATGATCCGAGGTACTGATAATTACAACCCTCAAAACTGGAGCAACCACCCTTAATTTATCAAAACTACATTAATTCGTAAGTTTCCGTAATTTTGCTTTAATGTCGGTAATCCGCAAGCTCGCCTCACAAACAGCCATTTACGGGTTAAGCACCATGTTGGGGCGTTTGATCAATTACCTGCTCGTTCCCCTTTACACCCGCACCCTAGTAAACGTAGCCGATTACGGCGTCGTTGGAGTCATGTTCGGTTATGCGAGCTTAGGAGCCGTACTTTTTGCCTTTGGACTCGAAACCGGATTCTTCAACTTTGCCCGAAAACAAGAAAAACCGGAACCGGTTTTTGCTACCGCAGCCCATTTTTTGTTACTAACCGGGCTTATTTGGATTTTACTATCTCGATTTTTCGGACTCGAAATCATGGCCTTCATCGGTTACCCCCATGCGCCCGAATACGCCTTCTGGTTTACCGTAATCCTCGCCTCCGACGCCGTTAGCTCCCTCGCCTTTGCCTACTTACGTCAACAACAAAAACCCTGGAATTTTGCTTGGGTACGACTCTCCAATATTGCCATCAACGTATTTGCAAATCTGTTTTTCCTAGTTTTTCTTCCCTATTGGGGGAAGTCTAACGAATGGGCGCTGCACCTTTATTACAGCCAGTCACAAGTTTCGTGGATCTTCATTTCCAACCTAATCGCCAGCACCGCAACCCTGCTCATGCTATTTCCCGTTTTAAAACACCTGCGCCTTGGAATGGATATAGACCTGCTCAAACGCATGCTGAAATATTCCTATCCGATTGTGTTTATTGGACTCGCCGGCATGATCAACGAAACTTTCGACCGCATTCTTATTAAATCGATTATACCCGACTCCCAAAGCGATTATCAAGTAAGTATTTATTCCGCTTTCTATAAATTAAGTATGGTACTCACCCTTTTTGTGCAAGCATTTCGTTTTGCTGTAGAACCTTACTTTTTTGAACAAGCCAAACAACTAAACGCACAAGAATCATACGCGTACATTATGAAATGGTTCGTGTATGTGGTATCGGTTATCTACCTCGGAACCTTGCTAATTTTGCCCTATATAGCCCCCATTTTAATTCAAAATCCTGAATATTTTCAACATCCCGACGGCATGAAAATCGTACCCTACCTTCTCGCCGCAAATCTGTTTTTGGGACTCTATTACACCCTTTCGGTTTGGTACAAAGTATCAGAAAAAACGCATATTGGTGCCATTCCTGCCTTCACCGGCGCCGCCATCACCTTGATACTGAACCTGTGGCTTATTCCCAAAATTGGCATTCTTGGAGCCGCCATCACCACCCTCATTACCTATTTCTCCATGGTCCTTGTGGGCTATTTCCTATCGCGTAAATACTATCCCATTCCTTACGACCTCCCCCGCATCTTAATAACCTTAAGTGTCACATTCCTTTTAGGTTACATCCTAATAAACGCCCAATTAGGATTCATCGGAAAATCTTTCATTTTCATCGCATTTTTAGCATTTCTCTATTTATACGAAACCCGAAACCCACATGCAACGCGTCAAAATCATCAATAAAAGCGATTTACCGCTTCCCCAATACCAAACCGAACTCAGCGCCGGGATGGATGTTCCCGCCAATGTTGAAAGTACTATTACCCTCCAACCGGGCGAACGACAATTAATTGCAACGGGATTATACCTCGAAATTCCCCCAGGATACGAAATGCAAATACGCCCCAGAAGCGGCCTTGCCTTAAAACACGGCATCACCGTTCTTAACAGTCCCGGAACCGTCGATGCCGACTACCGCGGCGAAATAAAAGTGCTCCTTATTAACCACGGACAAGAACCCTTTCAAATCAGCAAAGGCGACCGCATAGCCCAAATGGTATTGGCCAAACACGAAGTCATTTCGTGGGAAGTCACTTCAAACCTGAACCCTTCCGACAGAGGCGAGGGCGGTTACGGAAGCAGCGGTAAATAACATCTATTTCACCATTTTTTAACAAACATTGCCGTTATTTGCAAACCTTTTCATAATTACCATACGAAATCACCATGAATTTAATCATACCAATGGCAGGAATGGGCAAGCGCATGCGACCCCACACACTAACCACTCCAAAACCCTTATTGAAAGTAGCCGGAAAGTCAATCGTTCACTGGCTTATTGAAGATATTGCTGCCGTTTGCGGCGAACCCATCCAAGAAATTGGATTTGTGGTAGGTCGTTTTGGTGAAGAAACCGAAAAAGAATTATTGCAAATTGCCCAAAGCGTGGGCGCCAGCGGACATATCTTTTATCAAGATAAAGCGGAAGGTACAGGTCATGCCATTTTGTGCGCGCGTGCCGTGCTCAAAGGTGAAGTGATCGTAGCCTTTGCCGACACCCTTTTCCGTACCCAATTCAATTTAGACAAAACCAAAGACGGCGTTATTTGGGTTCAAAAAGTAGAAAATCCAAGCTCTTTCGGTGTAGTAAAATACAACGAAGACGGCATCATCACCGACTTTATTGAAAAACCCCAAACCTTCGTTTCAGATTTAGCCATTATCGGTATCTACTATTTCAAGAGCGGCGAAACCTTAGAAGCCGAATTGCAATATTTGATCGATAACGACATCAAAGACAAAGGAGAATACCAACTCACCAATGCCATGGAAAACATGAAGAATAAAGGCATGTTATTCACTCCAGGTGCAGTAGAAGAATGGCTCGATTGTGGAAATTACAGCGCTACCGTTTATACCAATCAACGCGTTTTAGCTAATAAAAAAGAACAATTTACGGTTTCTAAAGATCGTTTTGACGATAGCGTTATTATTACCGAACCCTGCTTCATTGCGGAAGGCGTTGAACTGAAAAATTGCGAAATTGGTCCTTTTGTAAGTATCGGCAGCAATTCAAAACTAAAAAATTGCGTTATTAGCAATACCATTATTGGAGAAGAAACACAATTAACGCGTTTGAATTGTGAAAACTCCATGATTGGAAACCACGTATGCTTAGAGGGAAATCCCAAAGAATTCAGCATTGGCGATTATGCCAGTATGAAATAAAATCGTTTTGGCTTATCGCCCTGTTTTTCTGTTTAGGAAATCAGGGCGAGGCTCAGATTACACCCCAGCAACGCTTCCATCAGGCAGAAATCGACTTCCAAGCGTTCAAATGGACCGAAGCCCTTAAAGGTTTTCAAGAAGTTTTTGACGATACTGCGCTGCTACCGAATGCCGCCGCTGCCTATCGCATTTCTGTGTGCCACGAAAAGATCGGCACCCTGCTTACTGCCCTACAATTTGCCGAAAAATCCTGCCAAATAGATTCCACACAAGACGATTATTGGCTGCATTATGCCCGTTTGTTGGAGATGAAATACGACTACCAAAAGGCATGGAATATCCGATTGAAATTAATACAGCGACAGCCCCGTTATATCAGTCGCTATGAAGATGCGCTACAAAACGCATGGAATCGCAACGATGTGAAGCAAAGTTTGTATATAACGCAAATATGGAAGGAGCAATTCGGGCATAATTTGAATTTAACGCAAAAAACAGCCCTGCTATTTTTGGCATTAAACGACACAACCTCAGCCAAAAGAGAGTACGAAGTATTAATCGACAAATATGAGGGTAGGCCGGATATTACAGAGGCCTACAACGTATTCTTAGAGGAAATTTCCCCCAAAACAAAGAATACGTCCCCATGTCCGCAAGCCTATACTGAATTGAATAAGGGCAATAGTGAATATGCCTATACAATCATCAAATCTTGCGCTCAAGAAAATCCCGAGAACCTCGTTCTTTTGGAACAACAGTTTCTAATAGCCTACATCAATACCGACCTTCCGGAGATGGAATTGTGTATCGAAAATTTAGAAATTTATTTTCCCTTTTTAGAAGATTACACGAATTACGCTCGAGAGGTAGTCTCCTACATTATGAAAATCCAGACACAAGAACTTGGCTCACAAGAAATTATTCGCTTTTCAAAATTACAAGCGCCGAACGAACAGTGGAAATTCATACAAGCCGATATCCTAACTTTCACAGGCCAAACCGAATTAGCCCAGAAACAAATTGAATCGATTATCAAATCCAATACCAACCAAAATGAAATCCCCCATCATCATATAAAACTGCTACTCTACCAAAATACCACAAAATGAAAAACGCCTTTATCATACCCCTTTTGATGGGAGTAACCGCTTGTTACAGCCAAAAAAACACGAAAATCCCTGCACCCTTTCGCGAATTCCCTAAGGAAATGGCAGTACCAACTGACAATAAAAATATTCGAAACGATAACACGAACGAATCCGTTGTTACGATTTCCCCTAACACCGAAGATAAAATAATCGGGAAACAAGAAACCGCATCGGAAGTTGTTTACGTAAATGAAAAGCTAGCGGATACAAAAACAGGGGGCATAGTACTCGGCCATTTAAGTTGGGAGCATTTCAGTGGGCGCTACGATATTGATATTGACCTCGGCGGCGAACAGCAATACAACGGCGTGATGAGTTTTCGCATGAAGCGCGACAGTATTTTTTGGTTTTCGATAAGCGCCTCGATCGGCTTTCAAATTGCCAAAGGCATCATCAAAAACGACACCCTCCACGCACTCGACCTTTTACAGAAAAACTACTACCGAATATCGCTCAAAGAACTCCAAAGTAGCACACAACTTCCAGCACAAATCGGGGCTTTACAGCGTTTATTCTCGGGGGAAACCCTGTCGCAGCTGATTTATTTCAATAGCGCAGACAGCACTTTTCGCGGCGATGCTTCTTTCTATCCGGGTTATGCGGTGAAGTTCGACCCAAGCAATAGGGTATTGCAAAATGCCATAAACGACGAAGTGAATGGGCGCTACCTTTGGGCAGACTATACCAACAGATTGCAAGTAGAAAATCCCAAATATTCGGTAGCCTCTCAAACCAGCCTCTTTTTAAAAGATGCCTTAAAAACTATACGATTGGATGTTCGGTTAAAAACCTCAAGTTTTGAACCCATACCTTCGTATCCGTTCAATGTACCCAATGGCTATACACTTATGGAAACTTGGTAAGCGTTCTTTTTTAGGACTCTTATTGCTGATAGGCTTGCTATTAGGCAATGTCTTGAATGCCCAAACTTCCCGCAAAGCGCTTGAAGCGAAACGCAAAAGAGTAGAGCGTGAAATTGCCCAAAGTCAGCGAATTTTAAAATCCACACAAAACAAAAAACAAGCTACCTTACACCAACTGAGCACGCTAAACCAAATCATTACCCAGCGCCAAGCGCTCATTGAAAACTTGGAAAAAGAGGTGGTAGCTACCGAAGAGGAAATTGTACGACAGTACGAAACGCTTTCCATCCTACAAGAAGACTTACTAAAAGAGAAGAGCAAACTCAACGAAACGGTCAAAAATGCCTACAAAACGCGCAAATCAGGTCGCGAAATGGCCTTTATATTTTCATCGAACAGTGTAAAACAAGCAGTAAGGCGTTGGAAATACTTGCGTAAGGTGTCTGATTACAGAAGATTTCAAATTGCCCAGCTAAACGATCAACAGGTAAAAGTACAAAACGCCCTCACGGCTTTGAATAAAATTCGCAAGGAAAAATCACAACTGTTAATGGCCCAAGAGCAGGAGCGAAAAAAGTTGGAATCAGACAAGAAAAGCAAAACGGTATTGGTTTCTGAGCTTTCTAAAAAAGAAGATTCCCTAAATAGCCGAATTGCTCAGAAACAAAAGCAAATGGCTCAGTTAAATGCAGCCATAAAAAAGGCAATCGCTCGCGAAATTGAAGCCGAACGAAAACGCAGAGAGCGCGAAGCAGCCCGACGGAAAAAGACAGGTAGCACCGCCACAACCAAGACTCCTGAATCAAGTGCTCTGAGTACCTCATTTAAAAACAACCGAGGGCGTTTGCCTTGGCCGGTCTCACAGGGCTTCGTTTCTCAAACTTTTGGAGTTCATAAACATCCTGAATTCAAGAATATAACCCTTCAAAACAACGGAATTGATATCACGACCACACCCGGACAGTCCGTAAAAGCCATATTTAAAGGTACCGTAAGTGCCATTTTATCTATTCCTGGGGAAGGAGATGCCGTTTTGATCAATCACGGCGACTATTTCTCTGTTTACTCTAGAATGGGCACGATCAATGTGAGCAAGGGTCAAAAGGTAGATGTAGGGGATGTTTTAGGAAAAGTAATGTCTGACGACGACGGAAAAGCCGTACTCCAATTCCAAGTTTGGGAGGGTCAAACCAAACAAAATCCTCAAACTTGGCTTAAAGGTCGCTAATTTTGTAATTATGAAAGTGATTATCATTGGTTCTGGCGTGATGGGATCTGGAATTGCAATTGAAAGCATTCGAGCAGGTTATTCCACCTTACTGTACGATATTAACGCCGAAGCCCTTACGAAGGCCGAATCTTATATTCACCAACAATTAGACAAAGCGCAAAGTATTGGTAAAATATCAGAAGAAAGCCGATTAAATTCGCTCAAACTATTACAGTTTTCACACCAATTTGAAGATTTACAAGCCGATTTTATACTAGAAGCCATCGTAGAAAAGCTTCCCGTAAAACAAGATTTGTTTGCCAAGCTTGAAGCACAAAACAGCGAAAACTGCATTTTTGCTACCAATACTTCATCTATTCCCATCACTCAAATTGCCCGTGGGTTGAAGCATCCTGAACGTTTGGTGGGAGTCCACTTTTTCAATCCAGCCCATATCATGAAACTCGTAGAAATCATCAGCGGTGCCGCTACTGATGAATCTGTTGCACAAAAAGCATACGATTGGGCCGTAAAACTCGGCAAAACTGCCGTGTATGCAAAAGACGCACCAGGCTTTATTGTTAACCGCGTGGCAAGACATTTCTACGTAGAAAGTTTAAAAGCGCTAGAAGAACAAGTGGGCGATTTTGAACAAATGGATAGACTGATGCGTGCCACAAGTTTTAAAATGGGACCTTTTGAATTGATGGACCTAATTGGAGTAGAAACCAATTATTCAGTTACGCAGTCGATGTTTGAACAGTTTCAATACGATTCTAAATTCCGACCCAGCCGCATACAAAAACAGAAAGTAGATGCTGGCTTCCATGGTCGCAAAACCAAAAAAGGATTTTATTCCTACGAAGGATAAAAACACCATGCTTATGAAAACGAAACTTCTAACCCTTTTGTGTAGCATTATAGCCCTAAGTGCTTGCGACGACTCAAGGCAAGTAACAGAAAACATTCCGCGTGGTTTGGTCAATACTGTTCTTGACTTAAATCTAGCTTCCAATATGCACTTAAACAATGTAGGCACCTTTTCGTATATCGAAGGGGGCGTTCGGGGTGTTTTAGTGATTCACGATTACGACGATCAGTGGTATGCATTTGAACGGACTTGTGCCTACCAACCTACGAATGCGTGTTCTCACATATGGGTGGATTCTATTAACATCCAGTTAAAATGCGGCAACTATGTTTCGGGAAAGTTCGAACCTTGTTGCGAAAGTACGTATATGTTCTCCGGCTTCCCCAGTAAAGGTCCGGCTGCAGGGCGTTTGGCACAATACTTTATAAGTCGCAACGCCAACATTCTTCAAGTTTACAATTAGAACACTAAAAATCCTTTGTTTCTTGAGCCACGGTTGAGCAGAAACTGTTTGACATGAAATCTGTAAAATTTTCTAAAAAAGTTTTTTTTCATTCGGACTTTCTTATATTTGTCATCCACAATTCTACAAAAAGCATATAAAACGGGATAAAATATGACAAAACACTACCTTAAACACCTGTTTATCGCAAGCGCCGCCCTTCTGTCAGGAAGTCAAGCAATTGCACAATCGCCAGGCTCGCATAGCATCGAGCTGAGCGGTGGGCTTAGAGAGTATATTGGAGATTTAGGATCTTCATTATTATTCGCGAAATCTCCTATTTACCAAGGCGGTGGATTGGCTTTCGCTTATTATCTTAATCCAAGTATTGATGCGGTCGCTAACGTTTCCTTCGGAGAAGTGGGTGCTACTCAAAATATTGATGAATTCGTAAAAGAAAGCGACATCTTTTGGAGAAGTTTCCGTGCACAAACCGGCGATTTAAGTTTTGGAGCCCGCTATAAATTCAATAACGGTATTATCATGTCCGAAGATTCCAAATTTGCTCCTTACGTATACGGAGGATTGAGCGGATACTACGTACACTCGTTAATGAAATGGGGACCATATCCCTATGTTGCCGCTACACGTATCGATCCCGTATACCAATCTGAACACCTGGTTCAACAGACTATTACGGATATCGGTTTTGGCTTACAAGGTGGAATAGGTTTTAAATTTTTCGTAACCGATGCGCTATCTCTGCACTGGCAATACACACTTACATATACTTTCAACGACCGTTGGGATGGTGCTAATAGTTCTGATCCTAATCCTCCAAGTGCAGAAAATCCTTTGGTTCACAAATTATGGCGTACCAACGACGCCTGGGGTTATAATGCTATTGGTGCATCTTATAGCTTTGGCGGTTCTGGTGCCGGTGGTGGCGGAAGCCGTCGCTTGAAAGATTCCGACGAAGATGGTGTACCTAATAAATTTGATGAATGTAAAAAAACATTACCTAAATACCGTCGTTTCGTAGACAGCGTAGGTTGTCCTGCCGATAGCGATGGTGATGGCGTTTTAGATGCCGATGACGATTGTATGGATAAAGCGGGCTTGTTAGCCTTCAATGGTTGTCCAGACCGCGATGGCGATAGTATTCCTGACCGCATAGATGCGTGTCCGACTGATAAAGGTCTAAAAGAATTCAATGGTTGTCCTGACTCTGATGGTGACGGTGTTGCCGACAAAGACGATCGCTGCCCTTCATTGCCCGGTTTACCCGCTTTGAAAGGTTGTCCTGATACCGACGGAGATGGTGTCGCCGACTTAGACGACAAATGTCCTTCCACCCCAGGTAACATCGATGCAGAAGGTTGCCCCGACGTAGATGGCGACGGTGTATTCGATAACGTAGACCGTTGTCCAGATAAAGCAGGTACAGCCGCATCAAAAGGTTGTCCTGTAATCGAAGAGAAAGTAATTGAAAAAATTGCCTTAGCGGCAAAAGGAATCTATTTCGACAATAATAAAGCCACCTTGCGTTCAAATTCATTTAAAAACTTAGATATCTTAGTAGATATCCTGAATGAATACCCTGAAGCACTAGTTGAAATCCAAGGTCATACCGATGATGTGGGTGACGATACCGAGAACAAAACCTTAAGTCAAGAACGTGCAGACTCCGTTGCCGAATACCTTAAAGGTAAAGGCGTAGATGCAGCTCGTTTAACCTCCAAAGGTTATGGCGAAGAAATGCCTATCGCCGATAACAAAACCAGAAGCGGTCGCGATAAAAATCGCCGTGTAGATTTTGTTCTTACATACTAAACAACAACAACCAAACAAACCATAAAAAGGGGGGGATTCTTTACGAATTCCCTCTTTTTTTTGGTGGAAGCCCCCATGTCACAACCCATAAATGCTAATATTTTGGCTAACTTTGACACCGTGAACCTTCCATTTATCCATCCAAGCGCCTACGTCGACGAAGGGGCCCAAATTGGTGCTAACACTAAAATTTGGCATTTCTGCCATGTCATGCCGGGCGCTAAAATTGGCGAAAACTGTATCCTCGGACAAAATGTATTTGTAGCCAACCAAACCCAGCTCGGAAATGGAGTGAAAGTTCAAAATAACGTTAGTATCTATTCTAATGTGTACATCGAAGACGATTGCTTCTTAGGTCCCAGCATGGTCTTTACCAATGTTATCAACCCCCGCGCTTTCATAGAACGCAAGGAAGAATATAAAGACACCCATTTACGTCGCGGTTGCAGCATTGGTGCCAATGCCACCATCGTCTGCGGCGTGGAACTCGGCGAATATTGCTTTATAGGGGCCGGGGCTGTGGTTACGAAAGACGTTCCGCCTTATGCCCTTATTGCAGGGGTACCTGGAAAACAATTAGGATGGATCAGCAAGCATGGCGAAAGACTACTTTTCAATGAAAGAGGCCTCGCCCAATGTCCCATTTCTCAAGAAACATATAAATTCGTATCCGAAAACGAAATAATAGCCCTACCATGAAATCACGCATTATAGTTACCGGAGGACTCGGTTTTATAGGTTCTCATACCGTAGTTGCCTTGCACGAAGCCGGCTTTGAACCCATCATTATAGACAACCTCAGCAATTCTCAATTATCAGCCCTTGAAGGCCTCAAAAAGCTCATCGGTTACAAACCCCAATTTTCACAAATTGACGTAAACGACGCCCCTGCTTTACGCGCCCTCTTGGTGGAAACCCAACCTCAAGCCGTAATCCATTTTGCCGCATTCAAGGCCGTGGGCGAAAGCGTTGAAAAACCGCTGATGTACTACCGGAATAATGTAGGCGGACTTATCACCTTATTAGAAGTGATGAAAGAAACCGGCATCCGTGATATCGTCTTTAGCAGCAGTTGTACGGTTTATGGCGAACCCGCTGAAATTCCAGTAAAAGAAAGCACCCAAACCAAGGCAGCTGAATCGCCCTATGGCGCCACCAAGCAAATGGGAGAAGTGATTCTAAACGACAATTCCGAATGGTGTAACACCCAATGCTTGCGCTATTTCAATCCCATTGGAGCGCACCCGAGTGCCGAAATTGGCGAACTTCCCCTTGGTGTTCCCAATAATTTGATACCCTATCTTACCCAAACCGTAGCCGGCATACGACAATCACTCACCGTTTTTGGAAACGATTACGACACCCCAGACGGTACATGCATACGCGACTATATCCACGTGGTAGACCTCGCAGAAGCCCATGTAAGCGCCGTTCAGCGTTTAATCAACAAATCCTACCAAGAACCCTTTGAAGTCTTCAATATCGGCACTGGAAATGGCAGTACGGTATTGGAAGTAATTAATGGTTTTGAATCCGCAACGGGATTAAAAGTGCCTCATACGATCGGAGGCCGCAGAGCCGGTGACGTGGTAAAAGTATGGGCCGAAACCACGAAAGTAGAAAACGTATTAGGATGGAAAGCCAAACGCAACCTGGAAACCATGTTGCGCGATGCCTGGAACTGGCAAGTAAAATTGTCAGAGAAAGCGTCTTCTCAATAAAATTCCCACAGTCAAAACCACCAGGTATACTGCAATTACTCCCAAATCACCGAGGTAATAATATACCGTTTTACGGTCGTTGGCATAAATGGTGCGCTGCGGACATGTTTTCGCATACCAATCGGTATTGTCGTATGAATTTCCCCTAGGGTCAATAAAACCAGAAATGCCCGTGTTGGCACTTCTTGCTATCCATTTCCGAAATTCTATAGCCCGTAATTTGGCATACGAATAATGCTGTTTATGACCAGGGGTGTTCTCCCACCACGCGTCATTCGTAACGATTCCCAACCACGTTGCTCCTCGCTTTATATAGCCCCGAATATAATCGCCATAAATGCTCTCGTAACATATTATAGGAGCCACCGGATTCCCTTCCCCTAAAGCGTATGCCGAATCGCTCACACCCAAACTACCCGTAATGCTATTTTCATCCAAGCTAATGGCCAAACTTTCCAAAAATGGTATGGTATAAATAAAGGGCATCTGTTCCGTTCCGGGCACCAATTTACTCTTGTGATAATAGGTCGGCACTCGATTATTCTTTAAACACAACGCAGAATTGTATACATCATAGTAAACATTTGGATCGTAAGCCGATTTTCGTGCCGACCTCGTAGGTTTTACATTCGATTGGTAGTATTTCACCCCATGAAAACCTGTTAAAAGCTGCATTTGAGGAAAAACCGATAACAAATCGCGTTGCAACATCAATACCTGTGCATTGCGGTCTAAATAATCGACTTCTATGCTACGCACCAAACACGTTTCGGGCCATAGCAACCAATCCGTGCTGCTGTCTATTCCCTGCTTGGATAAGTCCTGCATTTCCGTTTGCATGTCAATCGGATCCCTATCAAATTTTTCATTCCACGGATTGAAACTCGGCTGTAATACGGCTACATTTTGAGGCGTTCCTTCTTGAATATTTACGGTTTGCATCCAAATAACCGAGACTAATAAAGGTAATGCCGTTACCGAGACCAATGCCCACTTCAACTTTGATAATCCATATTTCAAGCCCCAAAACACCCCGATATTCACCCACAACACCCAAATAGTTCCTCCTAAAGTGCCTGTAAATTCATACCACTGAATCCACGATGGACTCGCTGAAAAGCCATTGCCCAAAGCCAACCAGGGCCAACTTAAATCCCACCGATGGTGTCCGTACTCATAGAGTACCCACAAGACCGTAAAAAGTGCGAAAATCGCAAAAGAAAGGGGCTTTTGTTTTTGCACTTTCCGCAAAATCAAAAAGGGCAGGCACATGAATAAAGTATTTAAGAACATCATGGCAACCGCGCCTGCCGCAGAAGCATAATAGACCCACCATGTAGTGGTTAAATTCCATCCTAATATCGAAAGGTAAAGCGCCCCAAATAAACGCCATGCCGATGCTTCTTTTAAGCGATCATAAATGATCCAAAAAGGCACAAATGCAATAAATAAGAGCGGCGTTATTCCTATGGGTTCCCAAGCGAGTACAAACAATACCGCAGGGAGAACCATCCAAATCCAAAGTGGACTATTCTGAATCCAATTCTTCAATCTGATCATGGGCGTATTTGGCACCCTCCAAAACTACAACAAATTCACCTTTTGGCGCTTTGCTTTCAAAATGGGATACAACCTCTGTTAAAGTTCCGTTAACGGTTTCTTCAAACTTTTTAGTTATTTCACGGGAAACACTTACTTTCCTATGCGGTTCACATAAATCGCGCAATGCCACTAAGGTTTTCAAAAGTTTATGCGGACTTTCGTAAAACACTAAGGTATCGTCGTAGTTTGACCATTCCATGAGCTTGGTTTGACGGCCCTTTTTCTGGGGTAAAAATCCCTCAAAAGTAAATTTATGCAAGGCAAATCCGCTTTTAATAAGTGCCGGCAAGAATGCCGTTGCACCAGGTAATACTTCTATTTCTATTCCTTGGGAAATAGCCTCACGGGTAAGTAAATATCCGGGATCCGAAACGGCCGGAGTACCTGCATCGGAGACCTGTGCAATATGGGCCCCTTCCTGCAACTCATGAATGTATTTGGCTAATTTGTGATGTTCATTATGAATGTGAAAACTTTCACAAGGCGTAGAAATTTCATAATGATTTAACAATACCCGAGTAGTACGGGTATCTTCTGCTAATATCTTTTTTACGGACTTTAAAACAGAAACTGCCCGGTAAGTTATATCTCCCAAATTACCGATGGGCGTGGGAACTATATATAACTTACCAGACATTCTTCTTTAGTGCTATTTGGCAACACCTACCGAACGTTTTTCCCGGATAACCGTAATCTTTACCTGTCCGGGGTATCTCATTTCTGTCATGATACGATTCGACAACTCAAATGCCAAGGTATCGGCTTGATCGTCGTTAGTGCCTTCGGCACTCATAATGATGCGCAATTCGCGACCGGCTTGAATAGCAAAAGCTTTTTCAACGCCAGGATAGCTCAAAGCCATGTTTTCCATTTCTTTGATACGCTCTACGTATTGCTCATCGCCACGGCGCGCACCAGGTCTAGATCCGCTGATGGCATCACACGCCTGCACGACAGGACTCAGCAAGCTGGTCATTTCGATTTCATCATGGTGAGCTCCTACCGCATTACACACTTCTGGATGTTCGCCATATTTTTCACATAGCTTTAATCCCAACAATGCGTGTGGCGTTTCTTCGTCGTTATCCGGACATTTACCAATATCGTGTAACAAACCTGCACGTTTGGCCAACTTCACGTTCAATCCCATTTCAGCCGCCATGGTGGCACATAAACGCGCTACTTCACGAGAGTGCTTCAATAGATTCTGACCGTAAGAGCTACGGAAACGCATACGACCTACGTAACGAATCAATTCAGGATGCAAACCGGTAATACCTAAGTCTACAACGGTACGCTCGCCCCATTCGATAACTTCTTCTTCAATTTGCTTCTTGGTCTTTTCAACCACTTCCTCAATACGAGCAGGGTGGATACGACCGTCGCGAATCAATCGCTCTAAAGAAACCCTTGCCACCTCTCGGCGGATAGGATCGTAACAAGAAAGTACGATGGTTTCTGGAGTATCGTCGATTAAAATCTCCACTCCGGTAGCCGCTTCAAAAGCTTTGATATTTCTACCTTCGCGACCGATGATACGGCCTTTCACATCATCAGATTCTAATGGGAATGCCGTAACGGTATTGTCGATGGCCAATTCCGCAGCTGTTCGTTGGATGGTTTGCAAAACAATACGTTTGGCTTCGCGGGTAGCGCCTAATTTGGCTTCTTCAACAATGGTTTTCGCTAGAGTAAGTCCCTCAGAATGCGTTTTAGCCTTAATGGCCTCCATCATTTTCTCTTTGGCTTCTTCTTGCGACAAACCTGCAATTGTTTCTAACTGCTTTAATTGCTGCTCGCGCATTTGCGATAACTCTACTTCGCGTTTTTTGTAGGTTTCAATTTGTGCGTCTAAACGTTGTCCTTTTTGAACGGTTTCGTCTTCGCGCTGCTTCAAATTGCGAATTTTATCGTCTAAGGATTGTTCCTTTTGTTTCAGGCGATTTTCTGCATTTGAGAGCTCTTGAGTGCGCTTGTTGGTTTCTTTTTCGTACTCAGAACGCAATTGCATGTACTTCTCTTTTGCTTCGAGAATACGGTCTTTCTTGAGGTTTTCACCCTGCATTTTGGCTTCTTCCAAAATGCGATTTTTGTCGCTTTCCAATTGTTTTTTTCGGGCGGAAACAAATAGCATATAGCCAACTCCCACTCCTACAATCAGTCCGATTAGGATAAATAAGGTACTGTTCATGTTACTCCATTTTTATACATTGTGGAGCACCCATTTACTCATGCGATCGTTATAATGAATCCAACAGCTGTTCGATTTCCGTTAATTCCCTCTCATTCGGTTCAGCATCCGTAGGCTTTTCCCCACGTACCACTTCCCCCGCTAAATCCAGAGCCGCCCAAGACAATCGATCCATTGGATCGCTTGAGCCAAAGCGCTGAAAGCCAGCTATTCGTTTATTTAACAGTTCCACTGCCGACAAAACCTGTTCTTCGTCGTGTTTGGCCACACGCAAGCGCATTTGACGCCCGTCTATGGTTACAGTAAGAAGTACGGTTTCGTTAGGTTCCATAATATTCAATCGTTGAGCAAATCAATGCACCGGTCTATGTCTCGTATTAATTCGTTTATTTTAATTTTTAGTTCGTGCGTGTCTCCCTTTTCGGTCGACATTTCTTTTGCAAGTTTAATCAATTTATTCTGTTCCGTTAATTCGTTAATCGTATTTTTTTGCACCTGCAGCGTACTGTCCTTTAATAGGAGCATTTCTTCCAATTCTCGAACCCGATTCTCCGCATTCTGCTTCTCAATTTCAAGCGATTCTATCTGCCCATCCTTGCGAACATTTTCCGTTTGCAATACACGGTAACGCGCAATCAAATCGCTAATTCTCGACTTTACTACCGACCAACGTGAAGCGCTCATTTCAACAACCTTTTAATACGTTTGAATGTTGATGATCTTCTCCAAATAAACACCGTAACCGCTCTTCTTCAAGGGCTGAGCAATTTTCACCAAAGTATCCGCATCTATGAAGCCTTGTCGCCAAGCAATTTCTTCGATACAACCTACTTTCAAACCTTGACGTTCCTCAATAACCTCCACAAACTGTCCCGCTTGCATCAACGAACTGAATGTACCTGTATCCAACCACGCGGTACCCCGACTTAAAATGCGCACCGACAGGTTTCCATTGGCTAAATAATGCTTGTTCACATCGGTTATTTCCAATTCGCCACGCGGCGATGGTTTCAAATTCTTGGCCACCTCAACTACCGAATTGTCATAAAAATACAATCCCGGCACGGCAAAACTCGACTTCGGTTGCTCTGGCTTCTCTTCAATACTCAAAGCCTTTAAATCCGAATCGAATTCTACTACCCCATATCGCTCCGGATCTGAAACGTGATAGGCGAAAACAATACCGCCTTCGGGTTTGCGACAGCTTTTTAATGTTTCGTTTAAATGACTTCCGTAAAAAATATTATCCCCTAAAATAAGAGCAACGTCGTCGTTACCTACGAAAGATTCCCCCAAAACAAATGCCTGCGCCAAGCCGTCAGGTGAAGGCTGAACGGTGTATTCGAAGCGACATCCAATGCGACTTCCATCGCCTAATAGGCGCTGAAAATGCGGCAGGTCATGGGGAGTAGAAATGATGAGAATTTCGCGAATTCCCGCCATCATTAAGACCGATAAAGGATAGTAAATCATAGGTTTATCGTAAACCGGCATGAGCTGCTTACTAACAGCCATCGTGAGCGGATACAAACGCGTTCCCGACCCACCTGCTAAAATGATTCCCTTCATACCTTCAAAGATACGACCTTATAAGGGCTAATAAAAAAGTGCCCCTATTAAATTAATGCAATCACGAAGTAATTCTTCTTGCCTTTTTGAGCAATGATAAACCTTCCGTGCAATACATCCGCCGATGAAACCGTATAATCAATATCGCTAATTTTCGTTTTATTCAACGAAAATCCATTAGCCTGAACCATTTTCCGCGCTTCTCCTTTCGAGGGAAAAATTGTCGTTTCTACCGCTATTAAATCCAGAATATTTACGCCCGCTTCTAACTTTTCCTTTTCCACACTAAAGGTATCCATGCCTTCTAATGAAGCTGCCAATGTGGCCTCGTCTAAAGCCCTCAAATCTTCCTCATTGCCATTGCCGAAGAAAACCTGTGTAGCTTTTTGAGCCAAAACCAAAGCCTCTTCGCCATGAACCCGAATCGTCATTTCTTCTGCCAAGGCTTTCTGCAAATTCCTAAGATATTCTTGACCCTCATGCGCTTGAATCAAAGACTCTATTTCTTGCCTCGATTTTAAGGAATAAATTTTGATGAACTTAACCGCATCTTCATCTCCAATGTTCAACCAAAATTGGTAAAAGGTAAATACAGGGGTTTTTTGTGGATCTAACCACACATTCCCGCCTTCGCTCTTTCCAAATTTCGTACCGTCGGACTTGGTTACCAAAGGTGCCGTGATGGCATACGCATCGCCCTGTATGGTTTTGCGGATCAACTCCGTACCTGTGGTGATATTACCCCACTGGTCGCTACCGCCCATCTGCAATTTTACGCCCATCTCGCGATATAAATGCAAGAAATCATAACCCTGAACCAACTGATACGTAAACTCCGTGAACGACAATCCGCCTGCTTCCAAACGGTTCTTCACGCTGTCTTTACCCATCATATAACTCACCGTTATGTGCTTACCCACATCGCGTATGAAATCTAAAAACGACCAATCCTTAAACCAGTCGTAATTATTCACCACCAACGCTTTATTCTCGCCATTTTCAAAGTCTAAAAACCGCATCAACTGCGCTTTCTGTCCGTCTAAATTGCGTTGTATCGCTTCGGTATCTAATAATTGTCTTTCTGCAGTTTTTCCACTTGGATCGCCTACCCTACCTGTAGCCCCTCCTACCAACACTATCGGTTGATGTCCGGCCTTTTGAAACAAGGTCAACAACATAATCGGCACCATATTGCCAATATGCAGCGAATCTGCCGTAGGGTCAAAGCCAATATAAGCTGATACCCTTTCTTTATTCAATAAGGCATCGGTTCCGGGAATATTATCATGCAATAACCCCCTCCACTGTAACTCCTCTAAAAAATCAAAATTAGGCTTGAATGTCATGTCGCTCTGTTTCCAATCGCACTTGTATAATATCAGAAATGGTCTGTTTCAATTCTTCCGCTTGCACTTCCGTTAAACCGCTCGTAGCAAAACATACCACTTGCGCGGTTTCCTTTAGCATGAAATTAATTTCAAATACCAAATAATCAATTCGCTGCACGTATTTCCAAGGAATAAACGTATAACTGGAGAAAAAATGTTCCCTCCAAGCAATACCTTCTTTATCGACCCGCACAAAGTAATCTCCCTTGCGTTTTTGATAAATCCACATCAATAAAGGCAAGGCAAAACCCGAATAAATGAATCCACCCGTCCAACTGAAAAAATCATAATGGAAGGCAAAACCCACTAAAAATATCACAAAAAGCACCAAAACCGCTGGCAATTCGGCTCTTTGCTTGGGAATTTTTACAAAAAATGCGTCTTTACTCATCAGGGTTTTACGAAACGTGCCACTTGGCCTTTTGCGTTTATCATATAAAGACCAGATGGCAATGTCGAAACATTGGCTTCAAATACACGTCCTTTTTGCTCCCAAACCAGCGCCACTTCGGTTCCGTTAACGCTTAGCATGCGGGGAATTTCCCCCGAAAGCACTGAAATTTTATCTGCACTTGGGTTTGGGAAAACATTCAGCATTTTCAAATTGATTTTCTCTAATGATGCTCCGCCAGCGTATACGCTTAATATGTAGTTGCGGATGGTATCGCCTTGATTGATAGGCACAAATCCTAGCACTTTCGCATAACTCATCACCGGTATTTCTAACGGGAAAGTACCTTCTTCGGTGGGCGTTCCGTACATAGAAATGCAACTCGGCGTTAGCGGTAAAAATCGCTTATTGCCGTCTTTGCAACGGTAATTTATTCCCTCGGGAAGTCCAATCACATCTAATAACACCATAGAATCGATCACCGCTTTAACGGTTTGACCGTTGGCTTGAACCATGGTATCGGCGAATAACAAAACAGAAATTGTTTCACTGTAGGCTTGGTCCTTTTGAGCAAAAGGAAGCGATTCGGGCATAATGCCCGGCTCCGATAACGTAGCAGGCGTGCAATCTTGTGACCATAAAGGTTGGGTGGTAAATGCGGCCGCTAAACTTAGACTGGCGAAAATGAATTTGCGTATCATATTTCTTAGGATTATTTTCACGAAGTTACAAGTAAAACCAAAAACGTGAAACATTTTTCTGTGCTTATTGCCACTCTTATTCCCATATTTATTTCGGCTACAGCTACAGAAGCCTTAAATAACAAGCCCTTTACGCGTGAAACACCTCTGATTAGAAGTGCCTTTTTGACGACAGACGATACCTCCAAATTGGAAAATTTCGATTACTTAGACGGGGTGGTAATCAGTACCAACAAAGGATTTACGAAAATCAAAGAGAGTACAGTTGGGCTATCGATTTTGAAACCTTATTTGATTGAAAATAAAATTACCACCAATATCAACTCCGCATTAGAACAGGTTCCAGGGGTCGTTATCAACGACGATCAAATAAATATCCGTAACGGCAGCGGCTGGAGTTACGGCGCTGGAAGTCGCGTGATGATGTGTATCGACGATATGCCGATGATTACCGGCGATGCCGGTTCCGTTCCCTTTAGCTTCCTCCCCAGCGAAGGCATCAGCAGCGTAGAAGTCATCAAAAATGCCGGTTCGGTATTATACGGCTCCTCAGCCGTAAACGGCGTGGTGAACATGCGTTCGGCACCGATTACCACAAAAGCCGAAGGACAAATGTCGATGATTGGCGGTTTTTACGACGTTCCTACAGCACTAGAATTCAGCAATAAAAGCCGATATTTATACGGACTTCACGGTTTCTACCGAAAAAAAATAGGCCGACATTCGATTTCCGTGAATTGGAATCAGTTGAACGACGACAGTTACCGCATGGGCGACTTCGATAACCGGGTGCGCATGGGCTGGCGCTATGGCTACGAGCCGGCCTTTTTGCCTAAACTCAAATTGTGGTTGAACGGTAACATCCAACGCGGCGAAAGCGGCTCCTTTCTCTTGTGGGAAACCGACCAGAAGGCATATACCTCACTTGATAATGCCGTTACCAAAAACACCGGAAGCCGTTTTTATATAGATCCTATTTTAGAATGGAACGGCAAGTGGAGGCACACCTTCCAAAATCGCTATTTTGAAGTAAGCAACGATATTGACAATGGGGATCCCAATAACAATCAAGACAATCAAAGCCAGTACTACTATTCCGAATGGCGCAGCAGTAAAAATATTGGGAGTCATTTCAACTATACCGGCGGAATGGTAAATTCGTATACCTTATCACAGAGTCCGCTGTTTCAAGGCGATCACAGCGCTCGCAATCACGCATTATACAGCCAGGTTAGCTACAAAAACCGCGGTTGGGTGGGCGAGTTGGGTTCGCGCCATGAATATTTCGAACTCGATGGAAAGAGCCGACAAAAGCCGGTATTTCGGGCGGGCATTAACAAGCAATTGGGAAGGGCTACCTTTATACGGGCGTCGTATGGGGAAGGATTCCGCTTTCCGAGCATGGCAGAGTTGTTTACGTTAACGAGCACGGGTAATGTTTCAGTGCTGCCCAATCCGAATTTAGAGCCCGAAACCTCTCAAAATATAGAAATGGGCATTAAGCAAGGCTTTAAAGTGCATAGGTCTTGGGGATCATTTTCTGGATATTTCGATGCAGCTTATTACCGTTTGGATGTTCAGAATTTAATGGAGTATACCTTTAATAACTGGGCGCCAAGCGGCACGTTTCCAGTTTTGGGATTCAAATCCATTAATGTAAGTCCGGCGCGCATTCAAGGTTTCGAGTTAGAGAGCGGGGGCGACGTTCAATTTTACAAGCAGCAAATCCGCTGGTTTTTGGGATACACCTATTCGTTGCCGATGGTTAGGGATACGAATGCGATTTTGGCGGGTACGGCATTGCGGTATGCCGATTTGGCGAGCGATCCAACCGCGTTTATGAAATACCGGAATCGGCATATCATAAGAGCGGATGTGGAATATCGGATTAAATTGTACACGGTTGGCTTGAGTTACCGATACGAGAGCGGTTTTGAGAATGTAGACCGTATTTTCTTGAATGATAATGTAATTATGGGGGTAAACCAACAATACCGCAGCGGTCAGATATCCGGACATGTTTTTGATGTTCGGGCGGGCATGCCGATAAATGAAAAGCTAGATATTATGGTACAGGTTCGTAATGTAACGCAGCAAATCTTCATGGGTCGCCCTGCAGACATGTCGGCCCCACGGATGTACCAATTCCAGTTGAATTATAAGTTTTAGCGCTCCCGCACAGAATCCCTGCAATAATCCCACACAAAACCGCCAAAACACATAAAAAACAATAATGCCCCCAAGCCCTGCAAGCGCACCCCAATAATCCAAACCCGCATATCGTATGAAAATATCTCGAAAAACATCACATTGCCCATCAATACCAAACTCACAAACGTGAGCGCCGATAAAACCGCATTCATCCAATACAATTCCGCATTGTACACATACAGCAGATAGACTAAAGCAGGCAGCAAAAACCCCAGTGAATAATCGCGCTGATGCGGAAAAATCAACGGTATTCCCATCGAAAATAGAGCAAAAACTAAAAAATCAGGCTCGAATACCCTGGATTTACGAATCTTATACCAAAGGAATAAAATTCCCCCGAGAATCAATAAACGCATCACTTGGGAAGCCCAAAAAACACCTCGAACACCCCAATTTGACAAAGCCACCGTGGGCTCATTCTCCAGCTGCGCCGATGTGAAATACTTCACAATTAAAGATCCCACATCGATGAAACCGCCTTCCCCCAACGTCATTACATGCTGTGATTTTAAGGGATTGATGCGCTGTAACCACTCGATCGATTCCTGAATGACGTATTCGTAAGGGAAGAAAAATACCGGAATAAACAGCAATAAAATAAAGCCCGCCAATACCCAGGCTAGGTCCTCCCACTTTTTGTCAATCCCCATTTTTAATAGCCAAAATCCGGGTACAATTTTCACATTCATGCCTGCGATGAGCGACCACCATTGCGCATAAATATTTTCGCGTTTGGGCATCGCAGAATGGTAAATGGCCCATAGCAAAAATAAGGTGAGCTGGCTGTGCCATAAATTCAGGAAAATCCACCGATATCCGAAAAAAGCCGCCAATCCCCAAAACCAATTTTGGGCACTTTGCGATTCGAAGCGAAAGCGCTGCTGCAGTTCTTTTATAAAATACCACACTATATACAGGTTAAACACCGACCAAGCCGCTTTCGCTGCAATAAAAGACCAGCGATAACCGCCAAACATAGAAGCCGCATCGGTCTGAACATCGTTAAGCCACAAAAAGGGTTGTAAAAGGGTTAAAAACAGGGGCGAATAATAGTAATAACGGCCGTGGATAACGGCATTTTCGTATACAGGCTCTTGCAACTTCCAGCGCTGCGCGCTCATTACAAATAAATCGAAATCGTTTTCACTGCTTAAATTATGCAATACCGGCCATAATAAGAGCAGCCCGAATACCACGGCAACGATGATTAAAACTGGATTTTTATTAATAGATGGGGGCATGAAATAAAGTTCAAGATTAACCAATTTTTGGTAATGCTTGCGGGTGCGTCTCAAAATTAACACGACTATTTTTAGTAAAAATCACAACTTATATTGAGATTCGTCGTCTTACCTATCACGTTATGATCGTAAAACCCCTAAAAACCACCCTTTTATCCCTGCTGTTTTTCATCACTTTGATCAATAGTTATCGCTGTGCGAAAAACACCCCTCGTGATACCACCGGCTTTAGCGATGCCGCCATCAAGCGCGTTTTCGGAAACACTATCAGTATAAATTCCCCCGAAAACTATACCAATCAAGCCATACCTGCATACATCAACGCCGATAACGGACCGGTAAGCGACGATAAAAAAGCAATACAAAGAAATTGCTTACCGAAAACGACTTACAAGAATGTTTAGGGGCTTTTATCAGAAGCATACAGTCTTTTGATTCTAAGTACGACGAAGGCCGCAGACAGTTGGGCAATAATCAAAATAATGCGCCTTTACCCAACTTTAGTAATGATGAAAATGCCGGACTTCAACTGTTTTCGGCGCACCTTAATTACCGGCTTCTTTTCGTACATTCGCGGGCATGAGATTAACAATTCTACTCTTTCATGTGTTTCTTTTTTTCGTGGGAAGCCTTTCCGCACAAAACGCGCCTACTAGGGAAGTTGTTTACTTAAAAAACGGTTCCATTATTAAAGGAAGCATTATAGAATGGGTTCCTAATGAGAGTCTTACGATTCAAACCGCCGACAAAAGTATATTCGTTTGTAAAATCTCCGATATAGAAAGGGTAAAACGAGAAATAGAAGAAATTCAAGTTCCTGTAAAACAAAAGACCCAACAAAAAACCACGGCATACGAATCCAATATCGCATTGGGGTACGGAGCTGCGAGTGGGAAATACGGCATTGATGTGCTCTGCTTTAATTGGGTTTACGGGAAGAATCTAGATGCGCATCATTTTATAGGCGGTGGAACGGGTGTTCGTCATTTTGATGAAATCAACATGACCATGATTCCTATTTTAGTGGATTATCGGTATCGGATTAATAATAATGACATAGCCCCTTTTGTTCGGTTATCGACAGGTTACTCCATAAATGTGAGCGATGGTTTGGATAATTCCGGATTCTTGGTCGACCCCCGTATTGGAATGGAAATCAAACTAAGCAATTCGGTTTTAAATATTGATTTTGGCTACCAAACCCAGCAAATGGCTTTTTTAACGATTAACGATCCATTAAATCCGGCTTACTTTTCAAAAGTTTATCGGTTTTCAGAATCGCTAAAATTCAGCGTGGGATTGTCTTTTTAAAACAATAGTCGCCAAGCTTTCGTATTTTTGCAATTCCTTGGCCCCGTAGTTCAATGGATAGAATGTCGGATTCTTAAATAAACAAGTTCTTTGAATGATAAACCTCAATAATACCAAGGGTTTACTAATTTTTGTAAATCCAACTGAGCAGTGAAGTGAGCAGTGATTGTATATATGCCCTAATAAGTTTGGTTAAATTTGACCAAGGTTTTATCAAATATGGCCCCGTAGTTAAATGGATATAACCAGCGTTTCCTAAACGTTAATTCCAAGTTCGATTCTTGGCGGGGCTACACCTTAAAACTCAGTAAATATATAGCTTTACTGGGTTTTTTTATGGCTTTGTTTTAGTAGTGAAAAGTGTTAATGGATTGCAAGCAGGCGATCGGACTTTTTACAACATCCTTTCATCGATGATTCAATTTTTTTTTCAAACTAAACGTTTCACAGAAGTAAGATATGGGTTGGCGCTTGCTTGCTGTTAGCGTTTCGTTGGTTATTTTTCTATTTATTCCCTTTTGCCAAATACAAATCCACCCATGCATCCATTTGAGCAATGGAATTTGGACGAAGTAAGATTTCGCGTTTGCTATCTAGTAAAAACAAGAAATTATTTTTTTATGACTTTTTGCGTAGCTATGCCTTCAGCCGTTTGTACCTGAACTAAGTAAATACCCGCGCTTAAGTCCGACACATTGAGTGTTGTTTCAGAACCCTCTGCTAATTGCTTTTTGATAACTTGGCCATTGATATTTAACACGGTGATTGAACTTCCGATAGGAGCAGTAACAACGATTATATCGTTCGTAGGATTTGGATAAATAGCGACATTCAATTTTTGATTCTCTCCAATATTAAGGCCAGAAACAGGTTTTCTGAATGTAGTAGATGCATAAACTGTAGGGTT